>Ga0105053_10000584_pt1 | contig 57661 bp, 24 predicted proteins | sample BON01_FD_78093 | JGI IMG/M metagenome (GOLD analysis project Ga0105053, IMG submission 78093) | Freshwater microbial communities from Lake Bonney liftoff mats and glacier meltwater in Antarctica - BON-01 | ecosystem: Environmental > Aquatic > Freshwater > Ice > Glacier meltwater | place: Lake...
CGTCCCGCGCCGGGGCGGCGGTGCCGCCGCTCGGTGCTCTGTTTTTTTTTTTTTTTTTTTTTTTGGACGTCTCTTGCCCGCTCGCGCCTCACGCCCGCCCCCCCCCTCCCTACCCCCTCTCTCTCCGCCCCAAACCCCGAAAACAAACAATCCAACACCACCACACCACAACAGTGGCCAACCACGTCCTCTACCCGACCACGGGCCACGGCCTCGGCTACCTCGGCGTCGCCATGGCATTCGGCTTTGCCTTCACGTTCGCGATCATGGCGTTCGGCAGCGTCTCCGCCATGCTCAACCCGGCCGCCGCCATGAGCCTTCTGGTCAGCGGCAACATCCCCGTGGCCAACTTTTTCGTGGCGGTGGCGGGCGAGCTGCTCGGCGCCTTTCTCGGGGGCCTGCCGCTCTACCTGATATACACTCCGCAGCTGCACAAGCCCGGGTCTTGCCACTTCTCGTACCGCCTGTGGATCGAGACGAGCCGCGCGTCCATCGCCATGCGCAAGGAGGCATCCGCCGAGCGCAAGGTCCGCGGCCACGACCGCAAGGCCGCGCTCAAGGCCAAGAAGGCCGAGCTCGCGGCGCGGCACGCGGCGCGTCACGGCGGAGGGTCTGCGACCGCCGCCTCCGGGAGCGCGGGCGCCGCCGCCGCCATCGCGAGCTCGGAGCCCGATGCCTTCCACGACGCCGAGGCGGGCGGCGGGAAGCCCGAGAAGCCCGAGAACGCCTTGGCCGCCGCCGCCGTCGATGATGTCGAAGTCAAGGAGTTTGGCGCCATGGAGGACACGGACGACGACCCCTTCCTGGGCATCTGGGTCACGCGCCCGGCCGTGTGGGCGCCGCTGCAGTCCTTCATGACCGAGTTCATCTTCACCTTCATCTTCCTCATGCTGGTCAACCTGACGGCCGCGCGCGGGCAGTACCTGTACCAGCCCAGCTACGGCCTGTTCGCGAACATCGTGCAGCCCGTGGTGATCGGCTTCATCATCGCGGCCATGGTGCTGGCCGCGGGGCCGACGGGGTTTGCCGGAAACCCGGCGCGCGACCTCGGTGAGTGTTTTTTCACTAGGCGAAAAATAGAGAGGCCAGCGCCGCGGTCTCTCGCCCTCTCCTCTCTCTCTCGCTCGTGCCCTCCTTTCTGACACCCCTGTCCCGTCCGCTCTCGTCGAAAAAACAACGCGCCCGGCACGCACCCCTCAAACAACAAAATACAAAAAACAAAAAACAAATATACGACGACGACGACGACAAACAAACGAACGAACGACAGGCCCCCGCCTGGCCCACTGGATTCTGCCCCTGCCAAAATCCAAGCGCATCGGCTCCGAGTGGAAGTACGCGTGGATCCCCGTGGTCGCGCCGCTGTGCGCCGGCGCGGTCGCCGGCGGCCTCTACCAGGCCTGGCTGCCCCAGCTCAAGGGCACGGTCAAGGCCGACACCAACCCCTTTTCGACCAACGCGCTGGCGGCCACGTCGATCGAGCAGGAGATCAAGTCGGGCACGTCGGCCGCGGCCGGCGAGCTCACGCTCGGGCAGGACACCAAGTCGACCGCCAAGGAGGCCGGCAAGGCGGTCAAGAGCGCGCTGGGCCTGGGGGCGCCCAAGGCGGCGGCGGCGGCGTTGGCTGTCAGCGGCTGAAGAAAGCAAGGGCGTCAAGAAGGGCGAGGCGCCCTTTTTTCTGGGCGATATTTCGTTTTTTGTTTTCCAACCCGCCGTCGCCTGACTTTTTGTTCCGCTTCCAAACTCTTCTGACGACGAAAGCTTTCCCGTGACCTTCTCGCGACAAGACAACGAGCCTGTTTCACCAGAGACTCATTTTGTATGCAAATCCCCGCCCCATATGTCATTGGAATACAGGCTCTCTCACGATTCACGCCCTCGCGCCCGCCCTCTCCAGCGCCTGCCGCACCGATATGTCGATGCGCATGACCGAGAAGATCGCCGCTGATCTCCCTTCAGTTGCTTTCCGCCGCGTCGTCGCCGCCGCCGTCGTCTTGCTCCGAATCGCCGTCGTCGTCGTCGTCGTCGTCGTCGCTGTCGCCGCCGAGCATGGCGGGCGGCGCGGCCCGGCGCGCGCGCGCGGCCGCGGGCGGGGCGGCCGCAGGAGAGAGGATCACAACGCCAGGCGAGGGCGCGGGCCGCTTGCGCGAGGCCGGGGCCGCCGCCGCCGCCGCTGCCGCCGCCGCGGCAAGGGCCCCGCTGCTGCCGATGCTGCCGGCCGGCGCCTCGTCCTCCTCGTGGCCGTTCTCCGCGCCCTCCTCCTTGGCTTCGTCGTCGTCGTCGCCGTTGCTGCTGCCGCTGCTGCTGCTCTCTTCCTCCTCCTCCTCGTCCTCCTCCTCGCTCGTGGTCTCGGCGTCGTCCTCGTCGTCTGATTCCAACCTCGCTCGCCTGCGGCCTTTGGGCGGGGGCGCCTTTTTGCCAACGCCCGCTGCGCCGGGCCGCGCCGCCGCCAACTTTTTGCCGGCCGCGGCCGCAGAGGGCCGCGCCCGGATCGCCGCCGCCGCCGCCGCCGCCGGGCCGCGAGCGGCGAGCAGCTGCTGCCGCGCGGCCGCCACGGACGCGAGCGCGTGGGCGCCCCCGCCAGCGCCACCGCCGCCGAGCAGCCGCGGCGCCAGAGGCCGCCCGGCGGCCGAGGCCGCGCCGCCGCCGCCGCCCGGCGCCGGGTGCAACAGCGGGCGGCGGAGCGGCGGCGGCGGCGGCGGCGGCGCGGGGCTGGCCGCGGCCGCCGCTCCCGTCGCTGCTGCCGCTCCCGTCGCTGCTGCTGCCGCCGTCCCCACTCCTGCCGCCGCCGCCGTCGCTGCAGCGGCGGCGCCCGCCCCCCCGCCCGTCTCGAGAAAGTCCTCCCGCCCCTGCACCGACAGCGAGAACACAAACGTCACTGCGCCCGTCGCCGCCGCTGCCCGCCGCAAGACCTCGTCCGGCACGGTGGCCATGGCCCCGGGTGCGTGGCGCGCCCACCCGGGCAGGTCGTCCTCCCTCGGCGCGCCCGGCCGCTGCGGCCGGAAGTAGGCCTCGCCCGCGGCCGGGTCCTCGTCCTCCGCCTCCTCCTTCTGCTCCTCCTCCTCCATGTCGTCCTTGCCCTCGGCGCCTTGCTCCGCCTCGGCGCGCTTTTTACCCGCGCCGCCGCCGCCGCCGCCGCCGCCGGCAACCTTTGCCGCCTCGGCACGCCTCAGGGCGTCGTGCGTGGTGCTGCGCGTGCCGGAGGCGTAGGTAAAGAGCTCGCGCAGCTCGGCGGCCGACAGGAGGCTCCCAGGGGCGGCGGGCGCGCCCCCGCCGCCGCCATCGTCCTCCCGGTCGTCGTCCGCGCCCCCCGCGCCGCCGCCGCCGTCGTCCCCGCCGCCGCCGTCACCCGCCGCTTCCCCGCCGCCCTCCGCGCCGTCCCCCGCGTCCTCCTGCCGCTCCACCGCCGCCCTCAGGCCCTCCTTGGCCAGCTGGCGGCAGAAAACCCGCTCCTCGAGCGTCCCCCGCGACAGCAGCCGGTACACGTACACCCGCCGCCGCTGCCCGTCGCGCCACACGCGCCCGGCCGCCTGCTTGTCGTCGGCGGGGTTCCAAGCCGGGTCGCACAACACCAGGCGGTTGGCCCCGACCAGGTTGAGGCCGCACCCGCCCGCCTTGCTCGACAGCAAAAAGACGTGGTGCCCGTTGGCGCGGTCGTTGAAGGCGGCCACGAGCGCCGTGCGCTTGGCGACCGAGACCGAGCCGTCCAGCCGGACGCTAAGCAGCCGCTTGGCGGCGCACATTTCCGCGACCAGGTCGAGCGTCGTCGTGTAGTTCGAGACGATGACCCACCGATCGCCCGAGTTGCCCCCGCCGGTGGCGGTCGTGGCGTCGAGCAGACCCGAGAGCAGGCGCAGCTTGCCGCTCAGCAGGGGCATGCCGTCCCCGCCGCCACCATTGCCGCCGCCGCCTCCGCCGCCGCCGCCACCAGCTCCCCAGGGTCCCTTGCCGCCGACGAGCCCGCGCCGCGCGCCCGCCCCGCCGCCGCCGGCAGGCCCCATCCGCCCGCCCAGGCAGACGGGCGTCAGCTCGGGCGGCAGCAGGTCGGCGATCATCGCCAAGAAATCGGCGCCGATGCCGCCGCCGCCGCTGCCGCCGCCGCCCGCCCGGTGCTGCGGCCGCTGCGCCGCGGCCACGGCCGCGTCCACCAGCAGCCGCGGGTGGTTCGCCAGCTTTTGCAGCGCGACGATGGCGGCCAGCACGCTCGAGCGCGAGGCGGCGGCGGCGGGGTCCGCGTTGCCGCCGCCGCCGCCGCCGCCGCCTTCGCGCGCGGCCGCCAGCAGCAGGCGCGCCGCCGCCGTCGACGACAGGAAGCGCTCGTACAGCGCCTCCTGCAGCGGCGACAGCGCGCACACCACCACGGAGACCACCTTTGGCGGCAGGTGGTCGGACAGCAGCGCGTTGGTGCGGCGCAGGATGAAGCGGTCCACGCTGCCGCTCAGCTCGCGGGAGCGGTCGGCCGCCTCGCGCCGGTCGTCGGCGCGGGCGCCCGGCTCGCGCCCCGCGAGGATCGGCGCCTCGAACCGCCGGCGGAACGAGCCCGCGGTGCCGAGCACGCGCGGGCAGGCAAAGTCGCACATGGCGAAAAACTCGCCCAGGCGGTTCTGGATGGGCGTGCCAGAGAGCATGACGCGGCGGCGGCACGGCAGCGACGCCAGCGCCTTGTACGTGGCGGTGTCGGCGTTGCGCAGGCGGTGCGCCTCGTCGCACACGAGCAGGTCGCACGCGCCCGGCCTGCGGAAGAGGCGCGGCGCGTGCGAACGGAAGGTCTCGTAGCTCGTGATGAGCACCTCTGCGCCCGCGGCCAGCGCGGCCAGGGACGCGATCGAGGGCTTCTTGCCGCCGCCGGCCGCTCCGGCGGCGATGGCCTTGGCGGCGGCCGCGGCGGCCTGGGCGGCGGCCTGGGCGGCGGCGTGGGCGGCGTAGGCATGGGCCGGCGCGCCCGCGTTGGTCTTTCGGTTGGCGGCGGCGGCGGCGGCGTTGCTTCCGCCAGACACAAAGGCGCGCATAAGGCGCCCCGCGTCGTCGCGCGACATCTCGCCAAGGGCGAGGACGCGGGCACGGCCGAGGAGCCACTTGCGCAGCTCGGACTCCCAGTTGCCGACGAGGGAGACGGGGCAGACGATGACGACGCGGCGGCAGAACGGGGCGGCGGGCGCGGCGGCGGCGGCGGCTGCGGCGGCGCTGGCGGCGCGCGCCCCGTCGTCGTCGCCCCCCCCCGCCGCGTCCTCGGGCGATTGCTCCAGGAGCCGCAGCTCGCGCGGCGCCGGCGAGCGCAGCAGCGTCCACAAGACCGCGATGGACTGCAGCGTCTTGCCCAGGCCCATGTCGTCGGCGAGGATGCAGCCAAACGCGCGCGGCTCGGCCTCGCGGCCGCCGCCGCCGCCGCTGTCGTCGCTGCTGCCGCTGTCGTCGCCGCTGCCGCCGCCGCCGCCGCCGCCGCCGCCGCCGCGACCGCCGCCCCCGCCGACGCGCTGCCCCGTCAGGCACTGGAACATGAACCGCACGCCCTCGCGCTGATGCGGGCGCAGCCACCGCGTCAGCATCGGGTCCACCGTCACCGCGAGGTCCGCCGGGGCGCCGCCGCCATTTTCGCCGCAGTTCTCGCCGCCGTCTTCGCCGGCGTTTTTGTCCGCAGCGGCGGCGCCCTCCCCCGCCGCCGCCGGCGCCCACAACACCAGAGGCTCGACGCCCGGCGGCAGCCGCGTCGCCGGGTCGTCGTCGGCCCGCGGCGGCCCGCCGGCGAGCGCGGCGGGTCGCGGCGCCACGACCGCGTCCTCCTCCTCCTGGGTGCCGCCGGCCAGGGGGCCGGGCGCGGCCACGCGCGGGCGCCGGAAGGCCTCGGACGAGCCCCACGGCACGAATCGGCGGGCGGCGGCCAGCCGGCGCGCCAGCTCGCCGCTGGGGCCCGCGGGGCGCGCGGCGCCGCCCGGCAGCAGCGCGACGGGGCAGCGGAAGGTGCGCTTGAGCACGGCCTCGCCCACCTGGACGGACAGGAAGCGGGAGCAGAGCGGGGCGCGCGTGGTCTCGAGGCTGTTGTGAGTTTGTTTTGTTTGATTTGGGCGGATGATCGAGGGGAGCGAGCGTGAGAGCGAGTGCGAGGGAGAGGGAGGGAGAGCGGGCCGACAGACCGCCCGCTTCGCGCCGCCGCCGCCGCCGCCGCCGCCGCCGCGTTCAAAAAAAACGCCTCACTTTCCGCCGAGCATCGACGCGATGTTGGCCGCGCGCCGCTCGCGGTCCCGCTGCGTCATGACGACCTCCTCGTCCTCTGGGCCGGCCTGACGCGCGCCAGTCTCCGCGCCGTGTCCCTCCTCCTCCCCTCCATCCTCCGCGAGCTCCTCGGTGGGGTGGGGGCCCTCCTCCTCCTGCTCCTGCTCCTCCCCCGCGGCCATCGCCACCGCCTCGTGGGCGAGCGCGGGCGGCTCGTCGGACGCGCTCATGGCGACGTTGGACGGGTTCAACTCGTGTGCAACTTTATGGGGTTCATGATTGTTTCATGCAACTATGTGCGTGTGTTTGCGCGAGGTTGCGCGGCAAAGGAGGCGACGGCGGCGCGGGCTGATCGGGCATCGTCGGTGGAGCACGGCGGCCGACGCGCGCCGCACTTACCTTGCCTTTGCCGCCGCCTCCCCTCAAGAGAGAGAAGATGTGTCAACGCCGAGGCAAGCGGGCGTCGGATGCGTCACAGCAAGAGCGACAATCGGTCCGGCCTTTGTCGGACCCCTCAACAGTCGTCGTCATCGTCGTCCTCCTCTTCTTCCGGCTCGTCGCCGTCGCTCCCTCCGCCTCCGCCGCCGCCGCCGGCCCCGCTGCTTCCGCCGCCGCCGCCAAAATAGTAGATTCGCAGGAGCGCGTCCCGCCCGCCGACCACCATGCGGTCGTCGCTGATGTCGACGCAGTGCATGCCGGCCGCGCGCACGGAGATGGGCGGGGGCGGCGGGATCGCCAGCGCGCCACCCGGGCCGCCGACGAGGGCCGCCGCGCCGCCAAAGGCGGCCGCGAGCGCCGCCGCCGCCGCCGCCGCCGCGCCGCCCTGCTGCGGGTGCTGCCGCCCCCCTGTCACGCCCATCAGGCTCGGGTCGCCGTCCGTGGCGGGCCGCAGCGTCGCCAGCGACCGCCAAGCGCGGCAGCAGCGGCCGTCGTCGTCGTCGTCGCGGGCCTCGCCTCCGCCCCCGCCGCCGCCCTCGTCGTCGCTGCCTTCGCTCCAAAAACCGCCGCCGCCGCCGCCGCCGCCGCCGCCGCCGCCGCCGCCGCCGCCGCCGCCGCCGCCGCGCCGCCGCCGCCCGGCCGCCGCCCACGCCCGCCACTCGTCCCTCCGCCGCCTCCTCCGCCGCCCCCGCGCCCCCGCGTCCCCCTCGTCCGCGTCCCAGATGCGCACCGTGCCGTCGTCCGACGCCGACGCCAGGCGCCAGTCGCCGCCTGCCGCGAAGCGGCAGCAGAAAACGTCCGAATCGTGCTCGTACGACAGCGAAGTGCACGGGCAGCCGCGGGTTTTCGCGGAGGAGGAAGAGCCGCTGGCAGCATGGGCGGCGTCGGCGTTGGCGTGGGCGTGGGCGGCGGCGGCGGCGTGGGCGCGCCCGGGGCTGCTGATGCCGGTGGCGCCGCCGCCGCCGCCATTTGCGCTCCCGCCGAGGCCGCCGCCGCCGCCAAGACCGCAGCCCCCGCGCCCGCCCGCCCCGCCCGCCGCCGCCGTTCCCGCCGCCAGCGCGTCCCCGCCCAGCGCCCTCAGCCGCGCCACGTCCCAAAGCTTGAGCGACCCGTCCTTGGCCCCCGTCGCCAGCCGCCCGCGGGACAGGTGCATCGAGAACACGTCGCCCTCGTGCGCGGCGTCCACCCGCGCCACCTTGGCGCCCGCCCGCAGGTCGTACAAGTGGAGGCGGCCGCCCCTGCCTCCCGCCACGACGACGGTCGCGCCGCCGCCGCCGACGCCGCCGCCGCCGCCGCCCTCGTCAGAGTCCAGCTGCGCGCAGTAGCACGGCACCTGCGGCAGCAGCTGCGCCCGCAGGTCCGGCAGCGTACGCGCGTAGACGGTACCGGGAGCGCCCGACAGGTGCAGCAGGCGCACGGGCGGCGCGCCGACGCGCACGTCCCAGAGGGCCACCACGCCGCGGGCGTGCGACGTCAGCACGGCGCGCGCGCTCTCGAGCAGTTGCACGGACGTGACCGCCTCGCCGTCGCCTCCCGCCACGTGCCTCAGGCGCAGTAAAGTGGCGCCCGTCTGCAGGGACCACACGCGCGCCTGGCTGTCGACGCCGCCCGAGGCGGCGAGCTCGTCGCCCGCGTCGACGCACCAGACGGCGGCCGCGTGCTCGGCGCGCCGCTGCCGGTGGCGCTGCCGGTCTTGCTGCTGCTGCTGCTGCTGCCGCTGCGCCGCCGCCGCGCCGTTTCCGCCGCTGCCTCCGCCGTCGCCATTGCCGTCGCCGCCGCCGCCCCCTCCGCGCAGCAGCGACGCGCGCGGCCGCCCAGTGCGCGCGCAGTAGACGCCCACGCTCCCGTCCGCGCACCCGGCCACCACCACCCGCCCGCGCGCCCCGAAGCGCGCGGCGTTGACCCACGCGCCCGCGCCGCCGTCGGGCGTGGCGACGCAGCGCGACGGCGCGGCGCGCCGCCAGGCGGCGTTGAGGGCGTGGCGGCGGGCGTAGGCCTGGCGCCAGGTGGCCGGTGGTGGGGGGAGGGACTGGCGGGCGGCTTTGGCGCCGCTGCTGCCTGCTCGGCGGGCAAAGGCGCCCGTCGGGGGAGGCGGGCACAGCAGCAGCGGGGTGTCCGGGTTGCCTTGGCCGCCGCCGCGGTCGTCGCCGTCGCCGCCGTCGCCGTCGTCGTCGTCGCCGATTTGGCCCGCGGTCGCCCCCTCGCCGCCTGACCGTCCACCGCCGGCGCCGCAGCCCCCTCCGCGGTCGTAGAGCGCGCAGCCGTCCCTCCGCTGCCGCAGCCACTCCTCGACGAAGCCGCCCGACGGGTATCGCTCGCGCGGCGAGGGGGAGGGCGGCGGCGGAAAGAGCGGCAACGTCGGGCGCGGCTGCTGCTGCTGCTGCTGCTGTTGCTGGTGCTGGTGCTGGTTATGCGGCGGCGGCGGCTGCTGGTGTGGCGGCGGCGACAAGGGCAGCACCTCCGCCCCGGGCGGCCGCGGCGAGGGGCAAGGGGTCGGCGCGGGCGAGAGCGCGGGCGAGGCCAGCGGCGGCAGGCCGGCCGCCGCCGCGCCCGCGGGCGGCGGAAACCGCCGGGTGTAGGCTCGGCGCCACAGGGCGTCGTCGCGCCCCGCGGCGGCGCGCCAGGCGCGGCAGACGGCGGCGGCGGACGCGAGGGCGCGGGCGGCGGCGGGAGTCTCGGCGGCGGCGGGCGCGCGGGCCGCGGCGGCGAGCCAGAGGACGCGCGCGGCCAGGGCGGGCGGCAGGTGGGAGACGGGGTCGGTTGGTGTCGGTTCGGCGGAGCCCGCTCCCGGCGACGCCGCCGGCGACTCCGCCGCGCCGACGACGACGCGCGCTGGCGTCGGCGCCGACGCCATTCTGTTCCTCTGGCGCCCCGCCTCTTGGCCCTCTACTGCGCTCGCCGCCCGATCCTCGGCATGTCGCTGATGCTGGTGGCGGCCGTTTGGCCGGTTTCCGTGGTCTGCGTTTCCACGTTTCGTGAAAATTTGGGGGTTTGGTTGGGCCGACCAGTCGGTGGCGTGATCGAAAGCGCGGTGCGAGAGGGTTGAGACGCAGGTGAGGCGGACAAGAGTCGACTGCAAACTGGGAGCTGGGCCCGCGTTTTTGTCGGAGAAAGCGGAAGGCAGGAGGGCGGAGGACTGACAGGCAGCACCGTGCTGCCGCAGCACGCAAACCGTGAACGCCTCTCCTTCGAATTCAAGCGGCCGACCTCTCTTGTTACGCCACGCCACATCCTCTACCACGCGACCTTGTCCATTGCCCACATCGAAGCGGTCGCCCCACCTGCGGACAACAACAGAAAACAAGGAGTTGTCACCCACCACCAAACGCCCGAAACCCAAGGGGGGAAAGGATGGACGTCATTTCCAACGCGCGCGAGCGCTTGGTGGACATGTTTGACGCCAAAGACGACGCGTCGGCGGCCACCATGATTGCCCTGTCGGGTGCGTGGGGCTTGTTGAGGAGCAAAGAGGGAAGGAGAAGGGGTTTTCTCGTTCAAAGGGAGAGAGAGACAGACGCGCCAATGGGGCCCCGCTCCTCGCCCCGCCGACGGCGTCACGGGCACCAGTGGCGAGCACGCTCAGGGCGCCTGTTGCGCGCGCCGCGGCCTGGAGTGCGGCGCGGGGGGGGAGGGCGTGCGGGGGGAGGGGCGAAGGGCCGCCGCGCCGGGCGACGTCGAGCGAGCGTTGCCGGCAGGAGACACAGTCAGCGCTTGCCCCCCGCGTAGAGCGCGCGCGCGGGCGACACCCTCTCTGTCTCTCTGTCCCCCCCTCGCCCCGTCCCCTCCCTCTCGCTCCCAGCCCCAGACACGGTCGCTCACCCCCCTCTCCCACTAATCCAACGAACAAAACCGAAACTCTACCGAAAAAAATCCACAAAAAAAACAAACCAAAAAAAAAAGGCGCCCTGTGGCTGGCCATGGAGGTGGCCTTCCGCTTTGCGCTGCGCCCGCTCTTCCTGCGCCTGCTCGCGTCCAACCCGTCCGCCGGCACGCCCGCCAAGCGCAAGCGCACCGCCACCCAGATGCTCCCGCGCGCCGTGTGCTTCGTGCACAACGTGCTGCAGGTGCCGCTGGCCCTCGCCATCCTGCTGGACCCGCCTTTCCGGCGCGACCCGATGTTTTATTCGACGCCTTTTTCGCGCTTAGTAATGCTGGTGTCCGCCGGTTACTTTGCCTACGACACGCTCGAGTGCATCTGGCGCTTCGAGCACGAGGGCCCTGAGTTTTTGCTGCACGGGGTCATGTGCTTCGTGACGTACTCGCAGCTGTACCGGAGCAGGCAGATGAACTGGCTGGGCGTTGAGTTTTTTTGTTTTTCTGTCGTTTTTGTTTTTGTCTGTTCGTCTGAGCGCCTTTTTTCTTTTTCTTCGCTCATTTTCTTCTGCGTTGTCGTCCCCTCCTCCCTCGGGCCCATTTCTTGGGGGGAGGAGGGTCTTGGCAGCGCGCGTTGTCCTGTCCGCGCCACTCACATGTGATACCCCCCCCTCCCTCCATTGCCCCCCAAAAAGCAACTTCACAAAAAAACTAAACAATCGACGACAACGGAAAACCAACAACGGAAAAAAAACAAAATACAAAAAAACAGGCCGGCTTCCTCATGTGGGAGCTCTCGACCCCCTTCATGCACGCCCGCTGGTTCCTCTACAAGATCGGCAGGGACAAGACGCCCCTCTACCCGGCCAACGCCCTGCTCGGCATGCTCATCTTTTTCCTGTGCCGCAACTGCTTTGGCCCCTGGCTCTCCTACGCTTTCCTGAAGCAGTCTGCGGCGGCGCTGCAGACGGCGCGCGGCCGGCGCGAGCTGTGGATGCCGGCGATCTGGTTTTTCCGCTCGGCGGTGGTCATCCTGAACGGCCTGAACGCCTTCTGGTTCTCCAAGATGTTCAAGATGCTGCTAGAGGCGGTCAATGGGGCGGGCGGCAAGGCCGAGGCCGGCAGGGCGAAGAAGGGCGGCGGCGGCGACGGAAAGCCGGCGGCGGCGGCGGCGATGGGGGGCAAGGGCGGCGCCGGCACGGTGCGCGTGACGGCCTCGGCGGCCGCGACGCCGCCGCGCCGGGGTTCGTCGCGCATGCTCGCTGGACAGGCGTGAGTTGTCCGGGAGGAGGAGGAGGACGACGTTTTTTGTTCTCTCTGAAAATGACGGCACTCGGATGTTTAGCTCCCGCGGGCGATTTCGCATTTTTGACAACAAGCGACAATTTTGACACAGCCTCTGTTTTGTTTTTGTGACCCGCAAGTGTAAGGCGCACGCCTTTTCTCTTACCGTGATGCGTCTCGATTGATGTGCGCTCGTTGCGTTTCGAATGGTTGGTCTGTGCGGAGAGGGAACGTAAAAAGCGGGGGGGGCTCTTTTTTGCGAGCGAGCGCCATCGCGCAAAACGCGACCAACCAACGGCGGAGACAAAAAACGAAAACTAAAGGGGGAAAACAAACCAACAAGACGAAAAGCTCAGTAGTACCCGGACACGTCCATCGCCGCCGTCCCCCCTCCCGAGGTGCCGCCCGCCCCGCCCCCGGACGACGAGAGCGTCCCGCCAAGGCCTCCGCCGCCGCTGGCGGCCAGCGCGAGGCGGTCGCGCGCCGCCGCCTCCCAGCGCTGCCGCATCGGCGCCGCGGGCCCTGCCACCACCCTCTCCATAAGGGAGCACATGGGAGCGACCGCCCCGCTGCCGGGCAGGCGCGCGAGGGCGTCGACCGCGCGCAGGCACGAGCGCAGCATCTCCTCGTGGCGGTCCTGCTCCTGCTTGACGGCGTCGCCTTTCAGGCGGGCGGAGAGGGTCTTCTCGAGCGGGACGCACCACGAGGGCAGCGCGGCGAGCGCGGCGGCGGGCGCGGCGGCGGCCAGGCGCGCAGCGGCGGCATGCGCCAGCAGCTTGACGTCGTAGTGGTCGGCGAGGCCCCAGGCGAGGGCCTCGGCGACAGAGGGCTGGTCGTCGCCGGAGGCGGGGGCGGCGGACGAGCCCTGGGCGATGACGGCGGCGGAGAGGGCGGCGGCGGCGGCGGCGGCGGCGGCCGAGGCGCCGGCGGGCGGGGCCGGCCCGGCGACGGCGGCGGCGGCGGCAGCGGCAGCAGCCGCAGCGGCGGCGGCGGTGGCAGCGGCGGCGTCGCTCACTCCTCCCCCCGCGCCTCCCGCCAGCAGCAGGTCGAGCGCCTCGAACGCCGCTTTGCGCAGCTCCAGGCCGTCGTCGATGCGGTGCTTGAAAGGGCCGAGGTCCACTACGCGCACGAGCGACTCGTCCACGCGGCACTGGCGCAGCAAGGCAGGCACCAGGCGGGCGGCCGAGGCCGCCGGCGACGGCAGCAGGAGCAGGCCGGGCTTCGCGTGCGCGTAGGCGGCGGCCGCGTTGACGGCCGCCCGGCGCACGTGGCGGTCGGGGTCGGCCGCCAGGCGCGCCAGCAGGCCGGCCAGGGCGCCGTCGCCGCCGGCCAGCGCGGCGTCGACCGGATGCGGGCGCTCGACGGCCGCGTGCTTGAGCGCGCCGGCCACCACGGCGCGGACGCGCGCGTCGCCGTCGGACGAGCGCAGGCGCAGCGAGGCGACCGCCGGCGCCGGCGACAGCAGCGCGACGCGGCCGAGGCACTCTGCGGCGGCCGCGCGGCACTCCTCCTCTGGGCTGGTGGCGGCGGCGCCGAGCAGGGCCTCGAGCACGCGCGCGAGCTCGGCCTCGGCCAGCTCGACGGGCGGGTCGGCGGCCAGGAGGGCGGCGGCGGCGGCGGCAGACGACGGGACGCCGGCCGCGGGCGTGGCCGCGGACGCCGCCGGGGCGGCGGCGGCGGCGGCCGAGGCGGCGACCTCCGCTGCGTGCTTGCCCGCCGCGATCGCCTCGACCGCGTCCAGCAGAGCCTTGAGCAGCAGGAACTGGCGCTTGGGCGCGGACCCGGCCGCCTCGATGCGCGACAGCAGGTCCGGCAGGAAGCGCGGGAGGTTGCCGCACGCCAGGCCGCCCAGCGCCGACGCGGCCGCCGCGCGGAGGCCCTCGCCCGCGGCGCCCGACTCGGCCGCGTCCAGCGCGCGCGCCACGGCCGCCTCGACCGCCGGGACCACGGACAGGTCACGGCGCCGTCCGAGCTCGCCCAGGCCCAGCAGGGCCAGGCGCGCCTCGGCCGACGCGCCCGTCGGGTCGGCCGCGGCGGCGCCGCCGCCGCCCCCGCCACCGCCCGCGCCGAGAAGGGCCAGCAGGCGCGGGACGGCGACGTCGACGGCAAAGTCCCCGCCTCCCGCGCCCGCCGCCGCCGGCGCCGCCGACAGCACGGCCAGGCAGCGCGCGGCCGAGTGGGCGGCCGAGTGCTGCGCGCCGGCGCCGGCGCCGCCGCCGCCGGCGGACGAGGGGCGCACGCCGGCGCCGGCGGCGCCGCTGCCGTTGCCGCGGCCGGCGCCGCCGGCGCCGCCGGCGCCCGGCGGGACGGCGGCGCCGCCCGCCTCGAGCAGGGCGTCAAACAGGTCGGCGCGCGAGGGCCCGCCCGCCGCCGCGAGGGCCGGGAAGAAGGCGCACAGCTCCGCGAGCGCCGCGCCCTGCAGCAGGGGCGACCGCACCAGCGCGAGCGCCGCGGGCAGCGCGCGCTCGGCCGCCGCCGCCGACGCCGCCGCCGGCTGCGCGCGTAGCAGCGCCGCCTCGAGCCTAAGCGCGCTGGCGGCCAGCGCCAGGTCGCCGTCCGACACGAGCCCCGCCGCCTCGGCGGCGCACGCGGCCGCGCCCGCCCCCAGCTCCTCGCCGCCGCCGCCGGCGGGCGGCGCGGCGGACGCGCCGCCAGCGGAGGAGGACGCGGAGCCCTTGGCCTTTTTCGCGCGCGTGGCGCGGCCGCCGCCGCATCCGCCCTCGCCGGCCTCGGCCTCGGCCGCGCCCGGCGACGAGCCGGGCGACGCCGCGGCCGCGCCCCCCGCCCGCCCCAGGTACCCCCCGTCCGCCAGCGCCTGCAGCGCCTCGAGCGCGTGCAGCCGCAGCGCGCGGTGCGCCTTGCGCAGGAAGGACGTCAGCTCGCCCAGCGCGGGCGCCACCACCGAGCGCGCGTCCATCGGAACAGACAGCGGCGACGACGCCACGGCGGCCAGCGCCCGCTCGGCGGCCAGGCGCGTCGTCTCGTTCTTAAGGCGCTCGACCAGCGCGCGCAGCAGGGCGTCGGTCGGGTCGCCCGCCCCCGCATTCGCGCCGCTAGATCTCCCCGCGGCGGCGGCGGCGGCGCGCACGCAAGCCGGGAGTACGTCCGCCAGGCTGGCGAGCAGGGCGGCCGCCGCCGCGATCGCCGCCTCCTTCACCTCGGGGTCCTGGTCGCCGGCGGCGGCCAGGCGCGCCGCCACGGCGCAGTGCAGCGGGGCGACGACGGACGAGGCCAAGGGCTCGGGGACGGGCGCGCGCGCGGCGACGGCGGACGGCGGGCGCACGGCGCGCACGAGCTCGCGGCACACGCGCAGGGCCTCGGCCGAGACGCGCACGTACCGCTCGCGCGCGCAGGCGCACACGGGGCCGGCGAGCGCGGCGAGGTCGCGGGCGGCAAAGGCGCCGGGCGGGTTGGCGGCGAGCGCCTCACGCAGGAAGCACAGGGCGTCGGCTTTCAGGCCGGACGCGGCGGCGGCGCCGGTGATGTCGCCCGCCCCAGCCTTGCCGTCGGGCGCGAGGGCGGCGACGACGCCTGGCACGACCAGGGCGGCGCGCGGGCCGGAGACGGCCTCGGGCGCGGCGGCGACGAGGCGGCGCAGGGCGAGGAAGGCGCCGGCGCGGGGGCGGGCGTCCCTCTCGCGCAGCTGGCGAGCGAGGGCGGGCACGATCGCGGGGAGGTCCTCCCGCAGCAGGGAGAGCGGCGCAGGCGCGGGCGGAGAGGGGGAAGAAGAAGAAGAGGGAGCAGGGGCGCCGCCGCCGGCCGGGAGCGGGGCCGCCCCGCCGCTGCCGCCGCCGCCGCCGCCGCCGCCGCCAAAGCGCGCGCGCGACGCGCCGACCGCCGCCACCAGCGCGGCAAAGGCGTGGAACGCGTCCGTGCGCACGTTCATGTCGCGCTCGCCCGCGAGGCGCCGCACTAGGGGCGCCGCGCACCGCGCGTACAGCCGCGGGAGCAGGTCGGGATAGGCGGCGACGGCGGCGGCGACGCAGCGCGCGGCCGCGCGCCGCACCTTCCAGCTGTCGTCGTCGTCCTCGTCGTCCTCGCCGTAGCCGCCGCCGCCGTCGCCGTCGTCCTCGTCGTAGCCGTATCCGTCGCCGTCGCCGTCTCCGTCGCCGTCGCCCTCGTCCATGCCGGCGTCCTCCTCGGCGTCGGCGCCCGCCGCCGCCGCGTCGGTGCGCTCCTCGGGCCGGAAGCCGCCGCGCAGCTCGCCGCTGCCGCCGCCGCCGCCGCCGCCGCCCTCGTCGCTCTGCGTGCCGCCGCCGCCGCCGCCGCCGCCGCCGCCGCCGCCCGCGTCGCCGCCCGCGTCGCCGCTCTGCGAGCCGCCCGCGTAGTTGGGGTCGTAGCGCAGGAACCGCAGCGCCAGGCCCAGCGACGCGTCCAGGTGGGGGCGCGCGGCCGCCGGGCAGCGCGCGAAGAAGGCGGCCAGCGCGGCGAGCACGTGCTCGACGAGCTCCTGGTCGGCGCCCTGGCCGCCGCCGCCGCCCTGGCCGCCGCCGCCGCCGCCGCCGCCCGCCGCCCGCCGCGCCTGCGCGCAGAGCAGCGGCACCGCCCTGTCCAGGTGCGGCCCCACGCGCGCGCCGGCCGCGCGCGCCACGGCCGCCACCGCCTGCACCAGGGCGCGCGCCACGTCGCGGCTGGGCGCCCCCTCGCCCCCGCCCCCGCCCGAGGAGGAAGTCGCCGCCAGGCGGGCGAGCGCCGCCTCGACGGCCCCGTCCAGCAGCGGCGCGGGCAGGTGCGGCGCGGCGGCGGCCAGCGCGGCGATGGCGCGGCGGCGCACGGCCGGGCGCGCGGCGTCGGCCGTGATGGCGGGCAGCAGGGCGGCCTGCAGGCGCGCGGCCTCGGCCGCGGGGAGGGCGGCGCCGAAGCGGCCGACCGTCTCGGCCAGCACGTCGAGGCAGTCTGCAACAGAGGTGTCGGGCGGGCCGCCGCCGGCGCGCGCTGACGAGCCGCCGCCTCTGCCGCCGCCGCCCGCCGCCGCAGCCTCTGCCGCCGCCGCGCCCCCCGCGGCCTCGATGCCGTCGAGCAGAGCCGCCACGATCACCGTCGCGGCCACGGGGCCCAGCCCCCCCCGGGGGGCGGCCGGGTTGGCCGCGGGCAGCTCCGAGACGCACGTTTTCAGGCCGATCACCGCGATCTCTCGGGCGGCGGCGGCGGCCTCCGCGGCGGCGGCCGCGCTGGCGCCGCCGCCGCCGCCGCCCCCTCCCGCGCCCCCTACTCCCGCGCCACCCGAAGCCTTGGCGCACAGCTCCCGCAGCGCGTCCAGGGCGCGCGCCTCGCTGAAGCGGCGCACCATGGCCGCGAAGCAGCGCACGGCCAGGTTTGCGATGTCTCCAGAGGGGTCGCCGAGCTGCCGCAGCACGGCGGCCGACAGCCGGCGCTCGAGGTCGGCGTCGGCGCGGAACGACTCGCGCGAGAGCTCGCTGAGCAGGTCGCTGGTGGCCATGTAGCGGAAGTCCTTGTCGGCGGAGCCGAGCTGTTGGTTGTGTTTGTGTCGTCGCCCTCGTCGAATGGGGGGGCGTCGGCTGTTGTGCTGGACCTCTTGGCGGGTCGCCGAACCTCCTCTCCCCTCATTCTGGTGGACGGAACGGCAAACAGGCAACCTCACGCACCTTCTCCAGGATCAGGTGCATCGTGTGCGACGCCATCCTGTCGTCGCCGCGCGCCCCGCCAACTGCCGCCCGGCAAAAGTGGCACTAGGAAGATCGGCGTCTCGAAACTCTCGTTTTTCTCTCTCTTCTTGCACTTGTGCGCACTGTCTCTGTGTGCGCGCGACGTGCGTGTGTATGCGGTGTGTGTTTTGTGTATGTGTCTGTCTGTCTGCCAGCGGGACGCGGTGTGCAGCTGATCAGAGCTGGGGGAGCGGCTGCATTGTTTTCGCCGCGCGCGCTGTCGATCGCGCGCGCCGCACCAACAGCACGGACGCCGTCGCTGAAAGCGTACGCCCACAGCCTGCCTATCTCCGGCTCATACACGGCTACTCTGGACCGCGTTTCAGTACTGCGTACAGCCTACAGATCCTTTCTAGACCCGGACACGCACCAGCAGACCAATCATGGGCAGGGTACGTTGGTGGCGCGCGCCCCGTAGAAAAGGGGAGACGGAGGGAGGCGGCCGGTCGGCGCGCGCGCGCGTTGGCACGCCTCGCTCCTCTCCCGTCGTCTTGTGGTCGCCGTACACATGGCGGCGACCCGGTACCAGTACCTGTGTCGCCGCGGCCGATCAGGCGTCAGAGAGGGCGCGCAAGGCGTTTCCCTCGACTCTCGCCCCCCAAAATCACCGCCGCCTCCCCCCTCCTCCCTTCTCACACGCGCATCACCGCCCAACACCGAGACACCAACCCCCATCCGACAATCGACGACAACCACAGGGCCGCGGTCGTGGTCGCGGCCAGCGCGCCATGCGCCGCGACTTTGCCGAGGCGCGCCCCAACGTTTGGCGCGACGACGGCGGCGCGCCGGGCGGCGGAAGCAACGGCGACGGCGACGGCAACGGCAACGGCGCGGGTGGCGGCCGGGGCGGCGGGCGCGGCGGCGGCGGCGGGCGCGGCGGGCGCGGCGGCGGGCGCGGCGGCGGGCGCGGCGTCGGCGACAACCCCCCGCACAACAGCAACTACCTCACCCGCGACGACATGCAGAACGCCGACTTCGAGGAGTACTACCGCGCCCAGCGCATCATCCCCTCGGAGGACGACTGGCCGACCTTCTTGGAGGCGCTGCGCAAGCCGCTGCCGATCACCTTTCGCATCAACGGCGGCGGCCGCTTTGCGCTGCAGCTGCGCGACCGGCTGTCGACCGACTTTTTCGAGGGGTTTGGGCACGGGCCCGTGACGGTGAGTTCGCGGTGTTTGTTGTTGTTGTTGTCGTTTGACGATGCGTTCGCTTCGATTCGGGCGCGTCCTGGGGGCGGCCGGGTGGGGACAAGAGCGCGCGCCGCCGCCGCCCACTTTTGCCGCCGCCCCCGACGACGGCGGAGACGGAAAACAGAGTGAGGCGCCTCGCGAAACACCAAGTCCGATACATAACGGACCGCCGACCCACAAAATACAAACAATCACAAACCCCCACAGCTCGACGGCGAGGTTGTCCAGCCCCCCCGCCAGCTCCCCTGGTACCCCGACGGCCTCGCCTGGCAGCTCGACGTCTCCCGCGGCCAGCTGCGCAAGGTCCCTGCGCTCCAGCGGGCGCACGCCTTTCTTGTGCAGGCGAACGAGTCGGGCGCCGTCACGCGGCAGGAGGCGGTGTCGATGGTGCCTCCCTTGTTTTTGGACGTGCGGCCGCACCACCTGGTGCTGGACACGTGCGCGGCGCCCGGCAGCAAGACGGTGCAGCTGGTGGAGGCGCTGCACGCGCCGCACACAAAGGGGGCAGCGGCCGGGGCGGGCGGCGGCGGCGCGGCGTCGAGGCCCGCCGGGCTTTGCCCCCCCGGCCTGGTCGTGGCCAACGACGCCGACGCGCAGCGCTGCAACCTGCTCGTCCACCAGACCAAGCGCATGTGCTCCCCTTGCCTGATCGTCACCCACCACGGCGGCGAGCAGTTCCCGAGCCCGTCCGCGCCCGGCGCGCTCGCCGCCGTCGCCGCCGCGCACGCCGCCTCGCGCTCGGCGGCGGCGGCGGCCAACGGCGGGGCCGCCCCTCCGCCCGCCGACTTGCTGCTGCCCTCGGCCGACGCCTCCGGTTGCGTCTTCGACCGCGTCCTCTGCGACGTCCCCTGCTCGGGCGACGGCACCATGCGCAAGGCGCCCGACATCTGGCGGCGCTGGAGCTGCGCCAACGGCAACGGCCTGCACGTGACGCAGCTAAAAATAGCCCTGCACGCCGCGCGCCTGCTCAAGTCGGGCGGGCGTATGGTCTACTCGACGTGTACGTTCAACCCGATCGAGAACGAGGCGGTGGTGGCCGAGCTCCTGCGCCGCGCGCGCGGGTGCCTGCGGCTGGTCGACGTGTCGGCCGAGCTGCCCGCGCTCAAGCGGGGGCCGGGGCTGCTGACGTGGCGCGTGCGCGACAAGCACCAGTGGTACGGCTCGTGGGCGGACGCGCGCCTCGTGGGGTACAAGCTCGACCCGAGCATGTTCCCCCCGGAAGACGCGACGGCGCGCGGGGCGTCGCGCGGCGGCAAGGGCGGCTGCGGCGGCGCCGAGGCGGCGGCGGCGGACGAGGGCGGCGAAGGCGGCGGCGCCGCCGGCGCGGCGCTGCACCTCGAGCGGTGCATGCGCTTCCTCCCGCACGCCCAGGACACGGGCGGCTTCTTCGTGTGCGTGCTCGAGAAAGTGGGGCCCTGCCCGCCGGGCGGGCTGCTGGACCCGGACATGGGCCACCGGTTCAGGCCAGCCAAGGCGCCGCAGCCGCCCCCGCGGCAGCAGCAGCAGAAGGAGGGCGGCGGCGCGATGGCTGTGGTCGGCGGCGGCGACGCGGAGGCCGGCGAGGACGGGTCCGGCGAGCCGCCGCTCGACCCGGCCGAGAACGCGCGTTACGCGGCCGAGTACGCCGTGCGCGCGGCCGAGCGCGCCGTGGAGGCGCTGGCCGCGGGCGACCTCGACGGCGTGGCCGCGGCCGCGGGCGCGGCCGAGGCGGCTGACGCGCGCGTCAAGCTGGCGTCCGACGCGGCGCAGGATGCGAGCAAGGCGGCCGCGCACCAGGCCGCGCACGACGAGAGCCGGCGGCTGAGGGCCTCGGGCGAGGCGTCGGCGGCCACGGCGGCGGCGGCCACGGCGGCAAAGGCGGCAACGTCGGCAACGGCGGCAGCGGCGGCGGCGGAGCGGCCCAAGCGGCAGCGGCCAGAGGAGGAGGCGGCGGGGGCCGCGGATGCCGCGGATGCCGCCGCGACGACCATGGACGTCGACGGCGAGGAGGCCGCGGACGCCGCCCACCCCTCGGACCAGACGGACAAGGACGCGGGCGCGGGCGCGGGCGGCGGCGGCGGCGGCCGCGGCGACGGCAAGACGCCGGCCGCTGCCGCCGCAAAAGCAGCCGTATTGGCGGCGGCGGCGGCCCCCGACGCCGCCGCCGGCGCTGCCGCCCCCAGCTGGATCCGCGGCGGCGGCCGCCGCGGCGTCGCCGCCTCTCAATCTTCCTCGGGCGGGCGCGGCAACGGCGGCGGCGCCGGCATCGACCCCATCCTCCCCGTGGAGGACGCGCGTGTGCTCGACCCGCTGATTGAGTTCTACGGCTTTGACGCGCCGCGCGGCGGCGGCGGCGCCTTTGCCGCCATCCGCACGCACATGGTGACCCGCTCGCTCGAGGGCGCGGGCGCCCTGCCAAAACGGGTGTACTTCTTGAGCGACGCGGCCCTGGGCCTGCTGATGGCGGACGAGCGCGAGGCGCTGCGCGTCACGGCGGCGGGGCTCAAGGCGTTTGAGCGGCAAGAGCTCCGCGGCGGCGCCAAGGGCGGGCCCTGCGCCTACCGCATCTCGCAGGAGGGCCTGCCGTTTGTGCTGCCGCACGTGACGCGCCAAATCTTGAGGCTGAGCGCGGACGACCTGGCGCGCCTGCTGACGGAGCGCAACCTGATCACGCCGCCGGGGGCCGTGCACCCGGACGACCCGGGGCCGGGCGCGGCTCCCGCGGGGGCGGCGGCGGCGGGCCACGACGGCGGCGGCGAGGGCGGCGAGGGCGAGGGCGGCGAGGGCAGCGCCGACGTTGGCGGCGAGGGCGGCGATGCCGCGTCCGCCGCCGCCGCCAAGGCCGCGCAGGTGGCCATGGGCGCCCCCTCGGTCGTGCGCAACAAGGAGCGCCTGCTCGACGCGCGCTACGCCGTGGCTCAGCTGAAGCGCATGCATGTCGGCGGGGCGGTCGCCGCGCTGGACGCGGCCTCGGCGCAGGCGCTGGGCATGGCCGGCGACGAGGACGCGGCGGCGGCCGACGGCAACGCGGCGCACGCGCCGATGGCGCTGTGCGTGTGGCGCACGCGGGCGTCGGTGGGCGTGCTGGCGACCAAGGCCGAGTGCGTGGCGATGTTGGACAAGCTGGCGCGGGCCAAGGCGGAGAGGGGGGGCGGGGGGGCGGGCGCGGGGGCGGGGGCGGCGGCGGGCGCGGGCGCGGCGGCGGCGGGCACCGGGGCGGTCGCGGGGGAGGCACCCGCGGTACTCGCGGAGGCACCCGCGGCCGATGCCGAGGCGCCCGCCGCTGCCGCTGCCGCGGGAGAGGTGGCCGCGGCGTGATGTTTTTGTGAGCCCGCGACGCCCTCTGGCGCCGCCCTCCGGCCGACCTCCGGGCCCCGCACCCGGGCGCCCGCCGCGCTCTCCCTTAATTCGGACGGATCCATCGACAGCCCTGTTTATTTTTTGACCTGTAGGCACCAACACGCTTTCACAACAGCAGCAGCAGCAGCACGCGCCTCGGGAGTCCGCCGACCGCTCCGACTCGACGCGACGCAACACAGCCGCCGCCCGAAGCACAAACACAAACACAAAAACACCCGAGAGATCTCTTCTTTCTCACCCAAGATCTCACCCGAATAATCTGAACCGAATAATCTCACACCAGACATCTCTCATCATCACCGGATCATCGCCTCGAGCGCCTCCTCGTCGCACGTGCCCGTCACCTCGCAGTCCCCGTCCGCCGCCCCCGGCGCCCCGCCGCTCCCCTGCAGCAGGCCCGCCTGGCCCGGCAGGTTTTTGCCCTCAAAGGCGCTCGCCTTGAAATTCTTAAACTCGGCGGGGCCCTTGTCGAACTGCCCCGCGGGCACCCGCAGCACAAAGCTCACTTCAGAGGTCCCGGGCGCCAGCTCGTCGATGTAGGCGATCCGGGCGTTCTCCGACGCGTCGAGCATCGACTCGCCCGTGGCGTCGTAGAGCCGGCCAAACACGTCGGCGCTGTAGAGCATTCTTTTCGAGGGGTTTGTCGCGGTGCTTTTCACCTCGATGCAGGCGGCGGCGGTCGAGGCGCCCGAGAAGCTGACGCCGCCAACGGTGGCCGTGCCGCGGGCACAGTCGACGCGCTCGGCGCGGATGTTGCCGAGCTTGACGGCGACGGGGCCGATGGCGAGGGCCGGGCCTGGGTTGAAGATGAAGAGGGCGGCGGCGAGGGCGGCGGCGGCGGCGGCGGACGCGCCGGGCGCGCTAGCCTGCAGCGGCGCGACAGCGACGGCGACGCTCGGGGCCTTGGCTGCGGCCAGCTTGCCGCTGCTGCTTGCGACCGCCTGGCGGGTAAGCATGGTTGATGGTGTGTGTTGCCGATGTGGTTGTGCGGTCAATTTGCGGTGGTGCGGTCGAGGGGGGGCGTTTGAGGAGCGGTCCTAGGCGTCGATAGATTTGGGCGAGGCGCGCGTGCGCGTGGTGCGTGCGCGTGCGCTAGTACTCGATCTCGACCGATGGGTTGGTGTGTGTGGCGCGCGTGCGCGACTCGCCCAGATTGCGAGAGAGCGAGATGAGGGGCGCCGTGGTCGTTCGTCGCGCGATTCCGCCGGCCACGTCCTCGTCGTGCGGCACCTCGGGCGCTCCGCAGCGCGCGCCCATAGCAAGAGTTGGTTCCTGCCTCCAGCGCCTCCCTCATTCAATCCGATTTCCCCCCGCTACCTTCTACTCAGTCACAATGAAGCCGCGCGCGCCGACGCTGGCAGCGGCGCTCCCGCTGCTGCTCCTGGCGCTGGCAGCAGTCGTTTGCTGTGCAGCGGCTCCAGCACCCGAGACCAACGTCCCTTCCCCCGTCACCGTCGTCAAGCGCGTGCCGCGCAACGCCAGCCGCAGCACTAGCGCTAGCAACAGCACCAAGGCCGTCTCAGCCGAGCCCGCAAAAGCAGCGGCGGCGGCGGCCGACGCGCCGAAAGTGACCGCGGCGGCAACGGGGCCGGTGGAGGGTCCGGCAGGGACGGCCACGGCCGAGGAGGCGCCGGCAGCTGCCGCGACAGCAGTGGGAGCCGCCGCCGAGATACCAACGGCAACGGCGACGACAACAACGCCGCCGGCGCCAGAGGCTGCCCCCGCCTCAGCCAAGGTCGAGCCGGCCAAGCCGGCCCCACGCGCAGCCGCCGCCGTCGCGGACGCAAACAAGGCGCCGGCTCCCGACGCCGCCGCGCCCACAGAAGCGACGCCTGCCGCAACCCCCAAGCCCGCGGCGCCTGCGCCGGCAGAGGCGGCGGCGGCAGCTCCTCCTGCCGCCGCCGCCAAAAAGGCGCCCGCCGCTGCTGCCGTGGCCGCCGCCGCGGGCAAGCCCCCGGCCGATCCCGCCGCCGACCTCCAGGCGGCGCTGAGGCCCTCGACCGCGCCCGCCGCCGCGGGCCCCAAGCCGGCGGCGCCCGCGAAAGCGCCGGAGGCCGCTCCAGCCGCCGCCGCGAAGCCGGCGCCCGCCGCGGCTGCCGCTGCTGCCAAACCGTCGGCCGATCCCGCCGCTAATCTTAAGGCGGCGCTCAGGCCCTCGATTGCCACTGCTCCTGCGCCCGTGAAAGCGGCGGCAGCCTCCGCTGCTCCCGCCACCGCCGCTCCAAAGCCCCCGCCTCCCGCCCCCCTTCCTCCCAAGGTGGCGGCAGTCGCGCCCGCTCCCTCGACCGCTAAGCCCGCCCCCAAGGTCCAGGCCTCGGACGGCCCCGCCCTCGTCGCCGCGGTGGCCGCCGCGCCTGCGCCCGCGCCATCCGCGCCGGTGGCCGCCGCCGCGCCCGCGCCCGCCGGCGTCGACGCGCCCGCCGGCGCCAACGACGACCTCACCGCCGGCGCGCGCCTGGCCAACCCAAACGTGGGCGGGTGGCGCCCTGGGCGCGCCACGCACGTGAGTATTCATGTGGTCTGGTGACGGTGGTTTCTCACGAGGGGAAGGCGAGGGAAACAAGGCGGGAGAATCAGGGCGAGAGAGAGTCGCACTTTGGTTTTCCTTCGACGCCCCCCCCGGATCGCTCACAAAATAAAAAAATCCCCCCGCCCGCCCTTTCCCCCCCCCCCTTTTTGATACCAAAAAACAAAACAAACAAAACCAACAGTTTGGCGCCCCGGCCGCCTTCGCCAAGCGCTACGACCCCACGCGCGGCGACGGCTCCTTCGGCGTGCTCGAGTACGGCGCCTGTGGCTACACTGACCTGGCGCGCGACGGCAAGACGGCGTCGCCTGCCTACCCGCGGCAGCAGTACGCGGCGGTGGCGGACGTCTCTCCCGAGCACCGCGGCGGCTGCGGCCGGTGCTACGAGGTCCGCTGCAGCACGAAAGGAGGACCCGAGGGCGCCGTCGTGCTCGACAACGAGGGCCGGCCCATACGGCTCGCCACCGTCGGCACCGCGGCCACCAACAACCAGTCCGTCCGTTACTTCGAGGGCGACTTCGGACGCCCGGTGCTCGAGGACATCGATCCGACCGTGCTCGACTCCAAGGGCCGCGCCTTTCCCGGGAACAGCCTCTCTTCGAAAGACGGCATGCGCGTGCGGTGTTATCCCGGGGCGCCGACCGTCCGCGTGCGCCTGGCGGACAGCTGCCCCTGCACGCAGGTCCTGAAGGCGGGCGACCCCACGGCCAAGTACGCGGGCGAGACGCGCACCCAGCAGTGGTGCTGCGGAGGGGGCGGCGTGTCGACCAACGAGACGGACCGCCCCTTCGAAGGCCTGACGCACTTTGACCTGTCCTACGACGCGTTCGAGGTGCTGAGCCACCCCACGTACGGCGTCCAGATGGTCGACTTCAGGCCCGTGCACTGCGACTCGGGCAAGCCGATCCCGTCGCGGGTGGCGGGCCAGAAGGCGGTCCCTTACATCGACCGCCGCGTGATCTACGGCGACCGCGGCCCGCGGCCCGGGTGGTCCTGGTTCCCCTACTCCAAGACGCGCGCCGAGCTGCTGCGGGAGGGCGCCTTTCCCGCGACTGACCCGAAGAACGCGAGCGCCCCGGCGCGGACGGCGGGGGCCACGTGCGTCGAGCTCACGAAAGGCGGCGGCCTGACGTTCGAGTGCCGCGACTGCGGCGGAAGAGTCGGCCTGCAGCCCTTGAGCCCCGCGGTTTACGGCGGCGGCGGCGGCGGCGGCGGCGGCCCCCGCGACTCGCTCGTCTTTTGGCTGGCGCCCGACGTCGGCTCGGTCGAGGCAAACGCCGCGGCGCCGAGGCCCGACCTCAAGCTCTTCCTGCGCAACACCAACGCCGGCCAGGACAAGGGCTACTGCCGCGGGAGCGTCTTCACGGGCAATCTTCCCGTGCTGGAGGAGAGGGCGGGCGGCTGGCGCAAGCACAAGGTGCCGCTGGCGGCGCTCGGGTGCGACTACCCGACGGCCACGCTGGCTGACGCCAACCGGGTGGAGCTGCAGAACGAGGCGCCCGCGCCGGCGGCCTTTTGCCTGGCGCGCGTGGCGCTGGCGTAGTCGAAACACTAGGGGAGGGGGAGGATCCCGCAGAACAAACGACACGAAAAAAACCCAACAATCACAAACACCCCGAAATAAAACGCTCTCGCTCTCTTTGTTTCCGGTACACACGGAAAATAAAAAACGCAACAAACTAGCAGCAGCGCTGTCTCATCCTTTTTTATAAACAAGCCAAGTCTTGATTAGGTCCTGATCACAACGCCCAGGGGCACGTGGTCGCTGGCGGCCACGTCGGCCAGGATGTACGCGTCGTACAGCTGCGGGCCGCCTGCGGTCCCGCCGCTGCCGCCCCCGTCCGCGCCGCCGCCCCCGTCCGCGCCGCCGCCGCCGCCGCTGTCCGCCGCCGCCGCCCCGCTCCCGCCGCCGCCGCCGCCGCGCACGCACCACGACGGCACCAGGCAGTAGTCCAGCCGCCAGCCCTTGCCGGTCTTGCGCCCGCCCGCCCGGTAGCTGAAGTAGCTGTAGCCGACGGCGTCCGGATGCCTCGCCCGGAACGAGTCGACCAGCGCGAGGCCCTCCTGCTTGCCCGCGCCGCTGCCGCCGCCGCCGCCGCCCGGGCCGGTGCTCCTGCCGATCAGGCCGGCCGAGAATGACGCGCGCTCCTCGCGCGTGAAGCCGGCGCTGCGCTGATTGGTCGCGGGCGCGTGGATGTCGATCTCCCGGTGCGCCACGTTGAGGTCTCCGGCCACCACGACGAGCGGGCGCGCGGCGGCGGCGGCACCGCTGGCGCTGCTGCTGTCTTTGCCGCCGCCGCCGCTATCGCCGCCGCCGCCGCCGCCGCCGCCGCCGCCGCCCCCGCCCGCCATCAAGCCCCCGACAAACGCCACCAGCGCCGGGTCCCACTGCTTCGTGCGGTAGTCCAGGCGCCGCAGCCCCTCCCCGCTGTTGGGCACGTACACCCCCACGACCGTCAGCGGCGGGCGCAGCCCCGCCCCCCCGCCTGCCCGCCCGCCCGCCCTGCCGCCCGTCCCCCCGCCCCCGCCGCCGCCGCAATCCTCCAGGCGCGCCGAGGCGACCCGCCCCTCGCTGTCGTGCTCGCCCGCGCCGCCCGGCTCAAATCCCGCCTGCGCCCACGCCACGCGCGCGCTGGGCCCGCCCCCGGGCGGCGGCGCCGTGCGCGCGAGCACGGCCACGCCCGCGTACCCCTTTTTCGTGCCGTTGGCGCCGCTGCAGGCCCAGGCCGCGCAGGTCCAGCCCGCCAGGCCGAGGCCCGGGCCGAGGTCTCTGTCAGAGCCCACCGCGGGGCCAAACAGGCCCTCCGCGTCCGAGGCCTGCAGCTTGGTCTCCTGCAGGGTCAGGACGTCGGCGCGCTCGCGCTCGGCCACGGCCGCCAGGGCGCCCGGGTGCTTCTTGAGCATGGCGCGCAGGCCGGCGACGTTCCAAGAGACGACGCGCCACGCCGGCGGCGGCGGCGGCGGCGGCGGATTCGGCGGCGGCGACGACGCCCCGGGAACGCCGCCGCCGCCCGGGCTCTCGAGCGGCGGGGGGCGCATCGTCGCGGCGTCGTAGGGGCGGACTCCCTTGCCGTGCGCCTTGGCGGTGGTGAAGGGGACGGGGGCGGTCGTCATAAAGGCGGGGGGCTGCTCCTGCGCGGCGCCTGCCGCGGCGTCGGCAGGAGCAGCGGCGGCGGCGGCGGCAGCGGGAGCGGCGGGAGCGGCGGCTGCCTCCTTTTTCCTGGTCGCGGCGGCGGCGGCGGCGGCGGCGACCGGCCTTTTCTTTTTCGCGGGCGAGGAGGGGCTTTCCTCGGGCTCGTTGTTCTCGTCGCGCGACGTCTTGGACGGGAGGGACCTTTTCTTTTTGGCCGCGGCCGGCGCGGGCGAGCCGGGCGCCGACTTGCGCGCCGCCGCCGGCTTGAGCTTAGGCGCGGGCAAAGGCGCGGGCGGCGCCGAGGCGGAGGCGCGGCGGCGTTTGGCGGCGGCGGCGGCGGGCGAGGGGGCTTCGGCGGTTTCGGCGGTTTCGGCGGCGGCGGCGGGGGCGTCGTCGCCGGCCGCTTTCGCCGGGCCGGCCGCACGCTTGCGCGGGCTCATGGTGGTGGGCGTGATGCGGGTCGAGGCGGCGGTGCAGAGTCTGCGAAGCCTGGCGAACGGGGCCGGCGGCGGGAAGGAGGGGCAAAGGGCGACGACGCGCGGGTGTGTGAGTGCCGATCCCGCGCCCGCGATGATCGACAGCGGCGGGCAGGCAGGAGCGCGCTGGACGAGGCGCGCGGGACACGAGGCGACGAGGAGGAGGCCACGGCGCGTCAAGCAGCCCGCTGCCAGCGCGCGCGGCAGCATGCACGGGCGGATGAAAGGAGGAGGAGGGGGAGGAGGAGGGGGAGGAGGGGGAGCTTTCGGGGCTCTCCCGAAAGCAGAGACGCCGGTTGGTTGATGCCTGCTGTGTTCACAAGGATGGTCCGAATGGTGTGCTCGCTGCTGCTGTCAAAGTAAAGGAGAGTGTGCGGGGGGACCACAGGCGCGAGGAAAGGGGGGTCCGGATATCCTTGTGCGAGGGGAGGGGGACGCCGCGGCGGCGCGCGCCGAGCGACGGGACAGCGACGCCAGCAAAAAGACGACGCGCGCGCGCCGCCCCTCACGCGTGAAAAAAAAACTCACCCCCACGCCCGCCTCTATCGCGCCCCCCCGCCCGCCCGCCGCATCCCGGGCGTCCGGTCAAAGCCCGACGTCGACGCCTTGGCCAGCTCGCCCAGGAACCCGGCCGCCGCCGGCGCACCCTCGCCCTCGTCGTAGTCGTATTCGTCGTAGGAGCCCGCGCGGGCGGCGACGGCGGCGGGGGCGGGGGCCGCGGGGTGCTTGCCCTTGTTGCTGCCGGGGCCGCCATTGCCGCCGCCGCCGCCGCCGCGCCCGCCCCCGGCCTGCTGCCGCGCCTGCTGCAGCAGCTGCTTGGCGCTGCGCCCGCCGGCCGCCGCCGCCGCGGGCGCGCTCGGCCCGGCCCGGGCGCCCGGGTCGTCCGACTCGGTGCTCTCGTCGGTGTCGTCGCCGTACGGCCGCCGCGCCTGCTGCCGCTGCTGCTGCTGCTGCCGCTGCCGCGCCGCCGCCGCCGCTGCTGCCGGCGGGAGCGGCGGACGCCCGCCGACCCCTCCGCCTCCGCCCGCCGCCGCCCGCTTGCTGGGGTGCCCCCCCCCGCCCCTGCCCGGGTGCAGGTCCGGCGCCGGCCACCGCGGGTCGGGCGCCGCGTGCACCGTCGACGCCACGGTCGGCAGGCTCACGTGCCGCCGCTCGTAGACCTTGCTCTCGTTGCGCCACCACTCGAGCGGCGCCACGTGCGCGCGCCGCGACCGCCGGACGCCCGTCGCCCGGTCCGTCTCGAACCCCGCGATCGGCACGAGCGAGACGCGCTGCCGCGCGGCGACAAACTCTCGGGGGGTCTTGAGCGGGTAGCGCCGGCGCTTCTTGGCGTTGTTGTCGCTCGCGGCGGCGGCGCGGGCGGCCTCGGCGCGCTGGAGCTCGCGCTCGCGGGCGAGCTCGCGCGCGCGCAGCTCGACCGCCGGCGTCAGCGACAGCGAGGGGACGGCGGCGGCGCCGCCGCCGCCGCCGAGCGGCGGGAAGAGGAGCGCCGGCCGGCCGCCGCCGCCCGAGGACGCGCCATCGTGCCGCATCGGGCGGTACGCGCCCGCCTGGTGCAGGTCGATGTCGTCCGCGTCCGCGAGCGGCATTTCGTCCGCGTCGACTCCGTCGCCGTCGTCGTACCCCCCGCCGTCGCCCCCGCCGTCCGAGCCAAAAAAGGCGCCGCCGTCGTCGCCGCCAAACCCGCCGCCGCCGCCCGCGCCGCCGCCGCTCTCCTCCTCCTCCTCCCCGCCGCCGTCGTAAGCGCCCTCCTGCTCGGCGGCGGCGGCCGCCGCCGCCTCGGCGCGCGCCTCGGCCTCGGCGGCGTCGCGCGCGGCGCGGGCGCGCTGGCGCGCCGCGTAGGACGAGGCGGGCCCTGCGCCGAGGGACTTTTCGGGGACGCCCTCGACGGGCGTAAAGGCCGCCGCGGCCGCGGCCGCAAAGCGGCGCGCACCGTCGCCGCTGCCGGCGCCGGCGCCGCCGAATCTGCCGCCGCGCCCGCCGCCGGCCGGCGTCGGCCCGCCAAAGCCCCCGCGGAGCTCGGGCACGCCCTCGAGCGGGGTGTACCCGCCCGCCGCCCACCAGCGCCCGCCCCGCGAGCCCCCCACGCCCGCCCCGGCAGGCGCCGCGAAGCCGGGCACGCCGCCGCGCGCGGCCGCCAGCCGGGCGCCGCCCGACCGCAGCTCCTGTGGGGTCCAGCCCCCGGCGGCGGCGGCGGCGGCGGCAGGGCGCCCGCAAGATTGCTGCTGCTGCTGCTGCTGCTGCTGCTGCTGGTACTGCCAGGAACCCCCAACCGCCTGGAACGCAGGCCTGTGGCTCGCCTGGAACGACCCCGCGGCCGGGGGCGGGGGCGGCCCCGCCAGCAGCGGCCTCGGCGCCGCCGCCCACAGCGCCGCCGCCGCGCGCTCGGCCGCCGCCGCGCGCCGCTCGGCCTCCTCGGCCTCGGCGAGCGCCCTGGCCTCGGCGGCGTGGCGCTGGGCCTCGACGCGCGCGAGCAGGCGGACGGCGGCCCTGCGGGCGGCGGCGCGAGCGCGGCGGTCGGCGAGGCGCCGGGCGGCGGCGACGGCGGCCGAGAGGTCGAGCACCAGAAAGTCGCTGTTGCGGGTTGGAGTGGTCGGGGCGTCGCCGTCGGGGCCGCCGCCGCCGCCACCGCGCCGCCCCCGCGCGCCGGCCGGCGCGCGCCGCCAAGGGCGCGGCTGGGCGCCCAGCAGCGGCTCCACCGGGGGCCCCCCTTGCTCTTGCTCGTCGTCGTCTTCTTCTGCCTCTAACGCAGGCTCCATCAAGGCCGCCGCGATGGCGCCCAAGGGCTCCTCCTCGTCCTCCTCGTCGTCGTCGTCGGCGTTCATGTCGTCGGCGTCGTCGTCGGCGGCGGCGGCGGCGAGCGCGGGGGCAGCCGGCGCCGTCGAGACTCGAGACGCCTTTTTGCGGCCGGCGAGCGCGGCGGCGGCGCCGGCCAGGCCTGCCGGGGTGAGCGAGAAGACGTGGCGGCCGTTGCCGCGCGCGGGACGGGCGTCCGACAGCGGGGCGCTGGCGCTGGCGGCCGCTGCTGCGGCTGCGGCCGCGGCTGCTGCTGCTGCTGCCGCCGCCGCCGCCGCCTTGGCCGCGGCCTGCTGCTGCTCGCGCTGCCGGCGCCCGGCCAAAAGGCCCGCGCCGCCGTCGAGCGCAAACGAGCGGCGCGCCGTGACGCGGCCCGTGCCCGCGCGGCGCGGGACCGCGGCGCGGCGCCCAACCGTGCGCAGCTCGTGCGGCGTTAGCGGGGGCACGTCGGCCGCATTGGCGTCGTCGGCCACGGCCCGCGCGGGCGACGCGAACCTCGCCCCTTCCATGTGTCCTCTTTTTTTGGTGTCTCTCCTTCTTCCCTGGAGACGCCTGTGACTGGCTCTCTCTCCCTCTCCAGTGAGGGGTCAATATATGGAGCGTGTGTTGACGTGCGTCCGTGGCCGAGGAATAAGCAAGAGCAGCGCACAACGAGGCTCTCGTTTGGTTTTGCGCGGAGGAACGTCTCTTTCTGTTTCTGTTCCGAGCGCCCGAGAGAGAGAGAACAAGACGTTGCTGCTCTCTTTCCAGACGTAGTTGTTGTACGCGTGTGTCACGTCGTCGGTCAATTGTGCGGGTGTCCCCGTTCGAGAAAATAGGGGAGAGACAGGACAAAAGTCGCAATCGAGCGGCGCCGCTCTTTTTGAACGCTTGAGCTGTCGCCGCCGCCGCCGCCGCCGCCGCCGCCGCCGCCGACGCCGACCGCGCAAAAGCAGACGGCTCTCACTCCGGCAGCGACGATCCCACGCCCCCTTTTCAATCAACTAGTTCGCCATGATCTGACAGCCGCGCACAGCAAAAGTGGCCCCAACACCACCAGCGCATGCTCCGGACAGCTCGGACCGTGCGACGTGAGGGGCGGCGCGTCCTCAGGCTGCTGTCCGGTGCCAGTCGCCCCCTGCCTGCCGCCTCCGCGATGGCCGTCGTCGTCGCGCGAGCATCGTCGTCGTCGCGCATGTTCGCGAGCGCCGCGCGCGCGCCGCCGCGGCTGCGGTCCTTCCTGCTCGCAGCGTCCGCGCGTCGGCCGACAACGCCGCCGACGTCGTCGACGGCGGCGGCGGGCGGCGCCTCGTCGTCCGCCTCGGCAGCGGCGGCGGCCACACCGCCCTCGGGCCTCCGCCCCCCGCGCTACGTCTACCCAGAGGGCGGCAGGGCGGCGGCGGCGGGGGGAGGGGGCGGCAAGCAGGCCCCCGCGCCCCCGCGCTTCTACGCGCCCCTGTCACCACCCCACCTGCCGGCCGGCGCCGCGACCGTCGCGCTGCCGCCGGAGGAGGCCCGCCACGCCCTCCGCGTCCTGCGGCTGCGCCCGGGCGACCTCGTCGAGCTGTGCGACGGCGAGGGGCGGGTCGCGCGCGGGGAGGTGGCCGCGGCGCAGCCGGGGAGGGGGGCGGGCGGGTGGGCCGTCACGGTGGCCCTTGTGGCGTTCGAGGCGGGCGGCGGCGGCGGCGGCGGCGGCCCCGCGACTGCCAACCCCCCCCTGCTCGTGCAGCCTCTGCCGCCGCCCGCCGCCCGCTTCGAGCTGGTCGTCGCGGCCGCGTGCCTCGGCCTCAAGGGCGGGCGCGACGACTGGCTGGTGGAGAAGGCGACGGAGCTGGGCGCGGCGGCGGTGCTGCCGCTCGCGACGGAGCGGTCGCCGCTGCGCCCGGGGGACGCCGCCGACTGGGCGCTCGGCGGCGGCGGCCCTCCAGGCGGCGGCAGCGGGGACGACGCCATGGGCGGCCGGTCCGCCAAGCGGCGAAAGGGCTCCACGACACTGACGGCGGCGGGAGAACAGGGAGACGGCGGCGGCGGCGGCGGCGGCCTGCTGATGGCGCTCGGCGCCGGCGGGCGGCTCGCCCGGGTGGCGGCGGCGGCCACAAAGCAGTGCCTGCGCGCGCACGCGCCGCGCCTGCTGGCGCCCGCGACCGTTCGCGAGCTGGCCGAGCGGCTGAGCGGCGGCGGCGACGGCGGCGACCGGGCGCTGGTGGCGACGGGCGGGGCGCCGCCCGTCTGGGCGCAGCTCGAGAGGCTGGCGAGCGAAAGCCGCGGTGCGGGCAGCGGCGGCGACGGCGGCGGCGGCGGCGGCGGCGGCGGCGGCGGCGGCTCAGGGGGTGGTCCCTCGGCTCTGGAGGCGCCGCGGCCGCGGCTCTATCTGGTCGTTGGCCCCGAGGGGGACTTCACGCCCGCCGAGCTCGACGCCTTGCTGGCGGGCGGTGCCGCCTTGCCGTGCGGACTCGGCCGAAACCGCCTGCGGACGGAGACAGCAGCGGTTTCGCTGCTCGCGGCGGCGGCGGCGTGGGCCGACGCGGACGACGACGAAGAGGGGGCGGCTGGCTGAGGGGGCCGGAAGCTAACGAAACAAGGCGCCGTGTGTGATCCGATACATGCCTAGCTGAGCTGCACACGTCTTGCGTGCCAAGAATGACTATCGCCTGGCCGGCCGATGTTGCTCTCCGAAAAAAAGGGAGAGATATTTGAGGCTCTCGCCGCCGCGGCCGCCGCCGCCGCCGCCGCCGCCGCCGCCGCCCCCTCGCCTCCTCTCTCTATGCCAAGCGCGACCCCTCCCCCACGGCCGCGTCCATGCGCTGCAGCCACGGCAGGATGCGCGAGTGCGCGACCATGTCGTTGTACGTGTTGGTGCCGCGGATCGCGCGGATCACGCCGTACACGGCCAGGTCGCCCAAATTGGGCGCCGCCCCGCCCAGAAACCTCCCGCCCGCGCCTCCGCCGGCCGCCGGCGCGCCCGCCTTGCCGCCGCCGCCGCCCTTGGCCGCCGCCTTGTCGCCGCCCCCCCTCGCCGCGCCCGCGTCGACCGCGTCCACGAACGCGTCCAGGTCGCGGTACAAGGCGGCGCGCAGGTCGCTCTCGATCCCGTACTTTTTGGGCATGCCGGAGCCCACGCGCCACATCAGCACGGACCCCGCCACGCGGGCGCCCTCGCGCGCCGCCCACCCCCAGGCGTCGCCCGCCTCGCGCGTGATGTAGGAGAAGGTCTGCCACGACTCGTCCCAGGAGCGGTAGATGTTGGCCGTGATGGTCTTGACCAGGCGCTCGTCGGCCCAGCGGCGCCAGCGCGCCTCGTCCGCTGCGGCCGCAGTCGACGCCGCCGGCGCGCCGCCGCCGCCGCTGCCGCTGCCCCACACGCCCCCGCCCGCCGCCGCCGCTCCGACACCGCCCGCAAACACGCCCAGCTCCGCGGCCAGGCGGCTGATGATCACGCTGCTGTCCGCCACCACGTCCTCGGCCCCGCCGTCCGCGTACGCCAGACGCACGACCGGCACCTTTTTCAGCGACGGGATCGTTGCGGCGCCGAAGGGAACCGAAGCGCCCGACGTCCCTGCTCCGGCCGCCAGCGCCGCCGCCGCTGCCCGCTGCTCGACCTCGGCCGCCAGTCCCTTGAGCTCCGCCTTGGTCAGCGGGTTGACCTCGACGACGCGGTAGGGCACCCGGTGGTAGTCGAGGAACGACTTGACCTTGCAGCAGAAGGGGCACACCTCGTACTGGTAGAGCGTGACGGCCGTCGGGCGGCCGCGGCTGCCGGCCGAGGGCGGCGGCGCATAGGGGTCTTTGGCGGCAGCAGCGGGGGCGGCCGGGGACGCCGACGCCGACGCCGACGCCTGCGCCGGCGTCGACGAGACGACGGCGGCGGCGCCCCCGGCGGCCAGGGCGGCGAGGGTCGCGGCGGCGGCGGGGCTGAAGGCGCGCGAGGCGGGCCCTGCGGCCGCCGCCGGCCCTCCTCCTCCGTAGGCAAACGCGGCGCGCGCCGAGGTGGAGAGGCTGCCGGCGGAGGGGCGAGCGGGCGCGCAGGCGGCGGCGGCGGCGGCGGCGGGACGCAAGTTGGTCGCCGCCGCGCGGGACGCCGCCGCGCTGTGTGATTTGTTGTTTGTTTGTTTGATGTTTGCGGGTCGATTGGTCGCAGTGGTGAGCAGGAAGGTGCGGGCGCTGCTGGTGGCGCCGGCGGATGGGCCGCGCGGACCAGAGTGGGCGATCGAGAGAGAGGTGATGAGACGTCTCCCGACCTCTTCTTTCGTCGTCACTCGAAGGCTTGTCGGCCTTGGTCGTTCTTTCCCAATCGAGCCGCACCTGGATTCACTAGCCGCGGCGCACGCGCGCGCCACGATCAGCGCCGCGCTGCGCCGCATGTTTTCTAAGGGAAAACGGACGCGGAACTTTCCAGGGGGCGGGGTGGTTCGTTTTTTTGGGATATGCGCACGTCCGTGTCCCTCGCTCTGATTCTGTCTCTGTGTGTGTCGACGCGCGCGCGGTCGCGGTGTGCGTGAAGATGATCGTGAAAAGGAAGCAGGCGTGTGAAGTTTTCTAGACAGGTCAGCGACATGAGAGCGGGCGCCTGCATATACAAGCGATCAGCCCTCCTCTTCGGGCACAGGCGAGGCGCCGCGCCGTCCGCCGCCGCCGCCGCGTCCGCCGCCGCCGCCGCCATCCGCCTCATCTTCTCCGCCTTGCCCCCCGCCTGCAAACGACACGCGGAGCGCCTCGATGCGCTGCAGCAGCTCGCCCTCGCTCAGCCTGCCGAACGACTCGTTCTCCAGGCCCGCGGGGCCGTCGCCGGGCGGGTGGGCGGCGCCGCAGCTGCCGGCCGCGGCGGCGGCCGCCAGTGCGTGGCGCCGCTGCTGTTGCAACGCCGCTAGGCTGCCGCGCGGGCCGCCCCCGCCCGCCGCCGGCGGCGGCTCTTGCTGCGGGGGCAGGTGCGGCGGCAGGTGCGGCTCGGACGGCGACTGCTGCAGCGGCTGTCCCTGCGGCTGCGGCTGCTTGCGCGCGCCACCGCCGCCGCCGCGGCCGCCACCGCCGAGCGACGGCGACGCGGGGCAGGCGGCGGAGGCGGCGGCGGCGGCGGCGGCGTCTCGTCCGCCGGCCCCCAGGTCGCCCCGCGGGCGCCGCCGCCCGAGCGCGTCGGGGATGGCCAGCGGCTCGCTGCCCGTGGGGCTCGCGCCCGCGGGCGAGACGTTGGCGGCCGCCGCGTCGCCGCTAGTGCCCGCGCCCCCCTCCTCGTCGGGGTCGCCGCCGCCCCCGTCGCTGCTGCCGCCCAGGGCGCCACTGCTGGCGCCGCGGCTGACGGGGCCGCCGCCGCCGCATCCGCTGCCGCCGCCGCCGCCGCCGCTGCTCCCGCCGCCAAGAAGCAGGTCGTCCTCGTCGTCCGGCTCAAACATGGCAAGCCCCCCGGCCGTCGCGGGCGAGCCGTCCAGGGCGGCCGGCAAGGGGAACGCGGCGCTCGCCTGGTGGGCCGGCGGGTGGTGGAACAGGCGCAGCGGCCCGGCGGCGGCCGCCCCCTGCTGCTGCTGCTGCTGCTGATGCTGCTGGCTGTTTTGCTGGAAGCGCGAGGCCGACGCGGGCGGGGGCAGCGGCGGCGCCCAGGCGGAGCGGCTGCCGCCTGAGCGCGCGACGGGCCCGTGCTGCTGTTGCTGGTGCTGCTGCTGGTGCGGGCCGACGGGTGCGGGCGACCCCGCCGCCGCCAGCGCGGCGGCCGCCGCCGCCGCCGCCGCCTGCATCGCCGCCACCGCGCCGCAGCCTATGCTGCCGTTATCGCTGGCGACCGAAAGGCTGCGCCGCACGCTGCCGCGGCCCGCTCCGGCGCCGGCGCCGGCGCGGCCGCCGCCGGCCGCCGCCGCCCTCGCCACGTTGGGCGACGCGGCGCGCGGCGTTCGCGCGGCCGGCGGCGAGGGGCCGACCGAGTCGCCGTCGACGTCGGCGTCCGACCCCGCCGCTGCTGACGCGTCCGCCGCCATCGCTCTTGTCGCTCCTGCTTCCGCTGCCGCTGCCGCTGTTGCCGTCGTTGCTGTTGCTGCGGCGGCGGCGGCGCATGCGTCGTGCGCGCGCCCCTCTTTTTCCCCCTCCTCCTGCACCTCCGCCTCTAGCTCTGCGCCCCCGCCGTCCAAGCCGTCCCCGCCGCTCTCGCCGCCCCCGCCGCCCCCGCCGCACCCGCCGCCGCCGTACCGCTGCCGCAGCTCGTCGCGGAAGCGCTCGTGCTTGACGCCCGGCGGCCGCGCCTCGCCAAACGCCGCGAGCGCGTCGTCGACGCTCATGCCGCGCCGCTCCACCAGGTAGGACGCCACCACGAAGCCCGTGCGGTTGAAGCCGTAGGCGCAGTGGATGCCGACGTGCTTGCCCGGGTGCCGCCGCCAGTAGGCGTCCGCCACGTCGGCGACGCGCAGGCAAAAGTCGCGCGGCGGCAGCTCCTTTGCGACGAGCGCCACGTGGTCGTACTCGACCTCCGGCGGCAGGTCGTCGCCGTAGAGGGTGTCGTGGTTGCTCAGGTCGATGATGGCGCCGAGCTCGCGGCCGCGCGCGCGCTGCGCCGCCAGCAGCGAGGAGACGGTCAGCGCGTGGCGGGGTGACAGCGTGCGCACCAGAGCGCGCGACAGCGGCGTCTTCATCGGCAGAAAGAGGGTCGGCCCGACGGGTTCGCCGACCGAGGGGTAGTCGCCCCACTTCTGTAGCTTGCTGAGCACGGTGGGGATGCTGCTGCTGCTCTTGTCGCCGTTGTTGCCGTCGTCGCCGCCGTTTGCGCTGCCGTCGGCGGCCGGCGCCGCGAACGGGGCAGCGGTGGCGGCGCTTGCGGCGGTGGCCGGGAGCGGCGACGTCGGCGACGTCGGCGACGTCGGCAGCTGTGGCGGCGGCCTCTGCTCGTCGTCGTTGCCGTACGCGCTGGGCGCGATCGAGGAGGGGGGCTGGCCCGTCGCCCACCACGCCGGATCCGTCGATTGCAGCAGGGCTTGGGCGGCGGCCGTCGCGGCGGCGTCGGCGACGGCGGCGTCGGCGGCGTCGGCGGCGCCGTTGCCGCTGCGCCCGCTCGCGCTCGGTGCGTCGGCGTCGCGTTCCATCTCAAAGGTCTAGATGTCGGCGATTCAGGTCAGGAGCGGTGGGGGCTCTTCACACGTGACGCCCCTTGCCAGAGAGGGCCGCCCACCTTGGACGGGCGGCGCATGGGTGTGCGCTGGGATGCTGGGAAAGGAGACGGAGGAAGGGAGAGACCTCCCTCTCCCTCCCCCTCTCTCCGCGCTCTCTCTCGATTGCTCGGGAATCTCGGGCGCGCGAGCTAGACGTCTGATTAGGATGATGCGTTCCAGTTGGCGGAACAGGTTGGATCAGCGTTGTGTGTCTTGGCGCTGTGTCCCTCGGTCTTTGTTTCAGGGATGGGTTTTTGGCCGTGGGTGAGGGCTCGATTTTTCAAATTTCCTCTTCCTCTTCTTTCGCTTTGCGTCTTCCCCCCCCTCGAAAAAGTACTAACCAAGCGGCGCGCGCACGCAGTCTCTCAATCTACGATCACACGCAACACAACATCGCACGAACAACGGACCGAGCCCCCTGTCGCGTGTGCGTTTTTGGAGAGCAACACACCACACTTCAAAACAAAACAGTCTCCCCTGTCTCGGCCGCCCCATCCACCCCTCGCCTCTCACTCTCACCTACCCCAGGCGTGAGCGAGCAAGTGCCCTGCCACTAGCGTCCACACCGCTTTCGCGACAACAAAAGCAACACCCGGCGGGCGAGAGCGTCCCTTGCTCGCGCAGCACACCCAAAAAGAGAAAGCTTTTTTGAATTTCTTTGGACGTGAAGAGTCTCTCTCTCTTTCTTCCTGCCACCCGCCACTTGGCAACCGTTTGCCATGAGCGGATCCCCGCCCAAAGGCGACGCGCCGCCGACCGGCGGCGATCCCGGCGCGGGCACGTCCGGCGGCGGCGGCGGCGCCGCCGCCGCGCCGCTGGCACCCGCGCAGAACAATCAGCCGCTCGCCGACGCCGCGGACGCCGCCACGGCTGCCGCCGCCGACGCCGCCGCCAGCGGCCAAGAGAACGTCGCCCCCTCGCGCTCGGCGCACTCGGCCGGCACGTTCCCCGCCCACAGCGCGGGCATGCTGCCCCCCCTGCCGGTCGCGGCCGCCGCTGGAGCCGCCGCCGGCGCCGCCAACCGCCCCGCCAGCGGCGCGCTGCCGCCCCTCGGCCTCCTGCCGCCGCCGCCCCACAGCGCCCGCCGCGCGCTCGGCTCGCAGTCGACGCTCCCGGCCACGCCGGGCCCGGGCCTCATGCGCACCCCCCTCGCGGTCCCGCGCCCCGAGTTCGGCGGGCGCGGCGGCGGCGCGGCCCCGGCCGCGTCGGCCGGCGGCGCCGCCACGTCCGGCGGCGGCGGCGGCGGCGGGCCGTCGTCCTACGCCGGCGGCGGCGGCGGCGACGACCTCGGCTGCCTGTGGGGCACGCAGATCCCCATCCGCGACATGTCGTCCGCCATCGCGCGCTTCTTCCGCGCGTGCCAGGCCAGCCCCGAGGGCGGCGACGGCGCGGACGCCGCGGCCGCCGCCGCCGGCGCAAACGGCGCCGCCCCCACCGTCGACACGGGCGCCGAGGCGCCCGAGCCTGCCTACGTCCGCCTGGTGCGCGAGGCCGTGGTCAACGGCGAGTCGCACGTGGACATCGACTGCGCCGACGTCAAGCGCCTCGACCCCTACCTCTACCGCACCACCGTCGAGTACCCCGAGGCCATGGTCGCCCTGTGGGACGCCTCTGCCTACCGCGTGGCGCTCGAGGAGGCCGAGGCGGCCGGCGCCATCGCTCCCGGCGAGGACCTGCCGCCCGAGCGCCGCCTGCAGACGCGCTTCTACAACCTGGCGCCCGAGCACAGCCGCGCCATCCGTGACCTCGACCCCATCCAGATCGACACGCTGGTGGCCGTGCGCGGCATGGTCACGCGCACGGGCTCGGTCATCCCCGACCTTAGGGTGGCGGTTTTCCGCTGCGACCGCTGCCGCGGCGAGGCGTGGGTCGGCGTCGAGGGCGGCGCCGTGTCCGAGCCGGCGGGCTGCGACCACTGCGGCGCGCGCCACTGCCTGCGCATGATGTCCGACCGCAGCATCTACACCAACCGCCAGGTCGTCAAGATGCAGGAGGACCCCGCGCGCGTGCCCGAGGGCGAGACGCCGCGCTCCCTGCTGTCGTACGCGTTCGACGCAAACGTGGACGGCTGCAAGCCGGGCGACAAGGTGACGCTGGTGGGCATCTTCCGCGCGGCGCGCATGCGCGTCAACCCGCGGCAGCGCGCCCTGCACGCCCTGTTCAAGACGTACCTGGACGTCATCCACGTGCAGCGCGACGGCGCCGCGCAGGCGCCGCTGCTGTTCCGCGCCTCGGCCGCCGGCCGGCGCCGCGAGGGCGCGCCGGAAGCTTCGGCCGGCGGCGGCCTCGGCGGCGGCGGCGGCGGCGGCCCGGCCCCGAGCGCCACCACGGGCGCCGCCTCGGCCGGCGCGGGGGGCACCACGGGCCTCGCCGGCAGCGCGGCCGCCGCCGGCGAGCCCGCCGGCGGCGCGGCGGCGGCGGCGGCGGCGGCAAACGCCGGCGCGGCGGACGCGGCCGGCGGCACCCCCGCCCTCGAGGACGTCTACGGCCCCGAGGCCGGCTCGCTGACGCGCGAGGAGCTGGCGGCCAAGGAGGAGGCCATCCGCGCGATGGCGGCCGACCCGGACGTCGTGCACAAGCTGGTGCGGTCGTTCGCGCCGAAAGTCATCGACATGGACCACGTCAAAAAAGGCCTGCTGTGCCAGCTGTTTGGAGGAGTCTCCAAAGGCGGCGCCTCGACGGGGCAGCGCGGCGGCGGCGGCGCGGCCGGCGCCCTGCGCGGCGAGCTCAACGTCCTGGTGGTGGGCGACCCGTCCGTCTCCAAGTCGCAGCTCCTCGGGTTCGTGCACCACGTGGCGCCGCGCGGCGTCTACACCTCGGGGAAAGGGTCGTCGGCCGTGGGCCTGACGGCCTACGTCACGAAAGACCCGGAGACGGGCGAGACGGTGCTCGAGAGCGGCGCGCTGGTGCTGTCGGACCGCGGCGTCTGCTGCATCGACGAGTTCGACAAGATGAGCGAGGGCGCGCGCGCCATGCTCCACGAGGTCATGGAGCAGCAGACGGTGTCCATCGCCAAGGCCGGCCTCGTCAGCCAGCTCAACGCGCGCACGTCGGTGCTCGCGTGCGCCAACCCGAAAGGGTCGCGCTACCTGCCGGACGAGTCGCTCGCCGAGAACATCAACCTGCCGCCCACGCTGCTGTCGCGGTTCGACCTGATCTACCTCGTGCTCGACACGCGCAGCGAGCGGCGCGACTGGGCCCTGTCGCGCCACCTGGTCTCGCTGTTCGCGCCCGAGCTGCCGGAGAGCGTGCGCCCGCCCTACACGCCACAGCAGCTGCGCGAGTTCATCGCCTTCTCCCGCGCGCGCATCTTCCCGCGCTTTTCCGACGCGGCGGCCGCCGCGCTCGTCGACCGGTACCGCCGACTCCGGCAGCAGGGCCGCCTGCAGCAGGTCGTCGTCGCCACCCCGCGGCAGCTCGAGTCCCTCATCCGCCTGAGCGAGGCCCTGGCGCGCATGCGCCTCCAGGAGGAGGTCACCCCTTCTCACGTCGACGAGGCTTACCAGCTCTGGTTTGCCGCCATGTCGGGCGCCGCCGCCAACGAGAGCGGGCAGATCGATTTAGACACTGTCAACACGGGCGTGAGCGCCGAGCAGCGGCAGTTCTTGTCGTCGACGCTGCCCGGGTTGGTGCGGGCGGTGCTGGGCCGGCTGTTCGCGTCGGGGCGGGCCGGGGTGACGCTGGAGGACCTGGGGCGGGCGTACGCGGACTACGGGGCGGCGCAGCAGCAGCAGCAGGGGCAGCAAGCGGGCGCGGGGGGTGGGGGCGGCGCGGCGGGCGGAGGCGCGTCCGGGGGCGGCGCGGGCGCTTGGCGCAAGGCGTCGGCGTTCGCGCTGCGAACGGCCGCGGGCACGCTGACGGACATGTGCTCGGTGGCGCCCAACGGCCTGATCCGCCGGCGCGCGTGAGAGTGTGCTCCCGCCCAAAGAGAGGTTTTGTTTTCCTTTCTTCCCGCTTTCCGAGCGCGCGCCGTCTCGAGCCGCCCGGCGGCCCCCCTCCAGTTCTCCCCCTTTCTTTTCGACCCCGGCCGGGGTCGCCGGCCCTCTCCCCCTTTTCATCCCCTCAAAAAGCCCGCCCTTGCCGTGTCGTGCGGTCCACCAACACGCACACGCAAATCCTACACACGAGACGACGACTTCCGTCACCCGACTTTGTTACCCTCATTATCCCGAGCAAACCAAAACTCTCGGCGGGTCGGCGAGAAAAAGAGGGCAACTGCTGCTTGTTGCACCCCCGTGCCAACAAAACAAACAGAGGCGCCACTCCCCCGCGATGATAGTCCCGTCGGCCGCGCGGGCTGGGCGGCTGGGGGTCGCCAGCCCCCTCGCGTCCGCGCGCGCAGGTCCCCTGCAGCTGCGGTGTTTTGGTGAGCAAAAAGAGAAAAAGGGTTTTTCATCAAACCCAAAAAAGGGGCCCTCCTTTCTTCGCGGCGATCCCCTTGCCCTTTCGCCACGTGCGAGGGAGCTAGTCGCGGTGCAGACTGACCTAGAGGACGCGCCGCTGGAGGCGGACTCGACCCCTGGGACGCGGAACCGGAGCCTCCTTTTATTGGGGAACTCCTCCTCTCTTTCGGAAAAGACGCCCGCCGCCCGAGACGCGCGCCGCCTATTCTCTCTCTCGCGCGCGCGCCACAAGACGCTGACGCACCTCGAGCACCACCACCCGCCCGATCATCACCATCACAAACAAAACATCACAGGCGCCGCGACCGCAGCAGCAGCGTCGCTGTTGCGGCCGTCGGCGTCCTCGGCGTTCCGCCTGCGCCGCCGCCTCGTGCTGCGCCCTGCGGCCGCGGCCGCAGCCGCCGCCCCGGGCTCCCCCCCTTCCCCCCGGCCCCCGGCCCCCCCCTCGGCCTCCGCCACCGCCGAGGCCCCCACCGCCGACGCCTCCCTGCCCCCCGGCTCCGTCCCCCTCTTGCGCAAGAGCTACCCCCTGCGCGGCGGCCACCGCGTCTCGGTGACCGTTTTCCGGGCGCCCTCCGGGGACCAGGCCGTCCGCCTAGTCACCGACGTGCCCGCGGCGGCGCCCCTGCTCCACTGGGGCGTGGAGGGCGGGCGCGACTACAAGGGCGGCTGGCGCCTGCCCGGCTCAGGGGCCCGGCCGCCCGGGACGCGGCAGTACAAGGACCGCGCGCTGCAGACGCCGTTTGGGGCGGCGGCGACGGCGGGCGAGGGCGGCGGCGGCGGCGGCGACGCCCACTCGCTGACGCTGCTGCTGGCCGGCGACGAGGCGTCCGACGCGCTCAACTTTGTGGTGAAAGACGACGCGACGGACACGTGGTGGGACCACAACGGCGCCAACTTCCGTGTGCCGCTGCGCCTCGAGCTCGCGACGGGGTCTATGCTCGACGGCGGCGGCGGCGGCGGCGCTCCTCCGGCGGGCGCCGTCGCCGACGCCGTGGCGGCCGCCGCCGCCGCCGCCGTCGCCTCGGCCGCCGCCGCCGCCGCCGTCGCGGCGACCCTCGACGACGAGAGCGACCTCCCCCAGCTCACGGACGAGCTGTGCGACACGTGGGCGTGGGTGCGCTGGGACCACGCCGGCAGGCCGCAGCGCAGCGACGCGCTCGCCGCCGGCGACGGCGCCCGCGCAGTCTCCGAGGTCACGGCCCTGCTGCGGGCGGGGCGCCAACTGGAGGAGCTGTGGCGGGTCGCGCGCGGGGAGACGCCCTACGCGGCGTACAAGGTGGACGTGGTGGACAAGACGCTCGCGCGGGAGGGAGCGGGCGGCGGCGCCCCAGCGCCGGCCGTCGCGCCGCGGCCGGCCGACGGCTCGCGCGTCGACGGCCCGCCCGTCCTCATCCCCGAGGAGCTCGTCGCCGTGCAGGCCTACCTCCTGTGGGAGAAGGCCGGCAAGCCCCAGGGCGCCGACTTTGGCAGCGCCGCGCGCCGCGAGATCGAGGCGCAGATGAGGAGCGGCCTCTCCTTGGCGGAGGTCGACGCGCGGCTGCGCGGCGGCAAGGAGCCCGAGGCGCAGCGCGAGCGGCGGCGCGAGGAGGAGCGGCGGCAGCAGAAGGGGGTGGAGGAGGGGGAGCGGCGCGAGAAGGACCGGCGCGACGAGCAGGCGCGGCAGCGGCAGCAGCAGCAGCAGGCCGAGGCAGAGGCGCCTTCGCCGCCGCCCGCCGCCGCCGACGCCGACGCCGACGCCGCGCCCGTTTCCATCGGCGAGTCCAGCGGCCTCGGCGCCGCCCGCGACCCCCTGGCCCTCATCAAGCCCAAGTCCGCGGCCGTCCCCGCCCCGTCGTCCGCCGCCCCCTCCCTCAGCGAGGACAAGCGCCGCGCGGCCAAGGCGCGCCCGCTCGACCCTGTCGTGCAGGCGGCGGCGCTCGACCCCTCCACCCGCTGGCGGCGCACCTTCCCGCTGGGCGGCAAGGCGCAGCTGCTGGCCGTGGTCAAGCAGCGGCGCGCGCGCCGGCAGGGCGCGGAGGCGGTCACAGACCAGAGCGAGGCCGACGGGGACATGGTGGTCACCCTGATCACGGACGCGGCGGACGAGCTGGTCTTGCATTGGGGCGCCAGCCCCGCGGGCGCGGCGCGCAAGTGGGCGCGCCCGCCGGCGGCGATCCGGCCCGCTGGGACGTCCGAGACGGCGACGGGCGAGGCGTGCGAGACCGGGTTCGCGTCGTGCGGGCGCCCGGGGGACCGCGCGGGAGAGGGGGGGTGCCGCGTGGACTTTTCGCCGGACGGCACGCTCGACGAGGAGTCGGCGGGCGTCGGCAGCAGCAGCAGCGGCGCGGGCGTTGGCGGCGGCGCGGGCGGCGAGGGGACTACGGCCGACGACGACGGCGGCAACGAGACGCTCGGGCGCGCCTTCTTGCGCGCCAGCAGCAAGGTCCCCCTGCAGCGCGTAGCCGTGCGCGTGCCCGTCTCGTCGGGCCTGTGCGGCCTGACGTTCGTGCTGCGCTCGGCGGACGGCACGCGCTGGCACAACGACGCCGGCGGCGGAAACTTTTTCGTGCCGCTGCCCTTCCGCTCGCACGCGGCGGACGGCGGCGCCGCGCCGCCGCCCGACGACGCTGCCCTGGCGGCCGCCTCGGCGGGCCTGCGCACCGCCCTCGAGCGCGCGGTGGTGGACGCCGAGGTCAACTCGAGCGCGTGGACGCTCATGCACCGCTACAATCGCGCGGCGGAGCTGCTGGGCGCCGCGCTCGACGGAGGGGTCGACATTTCGGCGCCCGCCGCCGCGCCCGCGCCCGCCGCCGCCGCGTTTGCCGGCAACGGCCACGGCAACGGCAACGGCAACGGCGGCGGCGCGCACGACGCGCTCCCCGCCCTTGAGGGCGACCAGGCCGTGGCTCAGGCCTGCGCTGACATCTACGCCTGGCTGCGCTACTCCGCCACCCGCCAGCTGACGTGGCAGCGCAACTACAACACGCAGCCGCGCATCCTGTCGGCCGCGCAGGAGCGCCTGACGAAAGCGCTGGCCGCCGCGCACGGCGCCACGCGCGGCGAGGCGCAGGAGTGGTGCCGCGCGGCGCTGACGACGGTGGGCCGCGGCGGTGACGGGCAGCGCATCCGCGACGAGATCCTGCACATCATGCACCGGTGAGGTTATTTTTTGCGTTTGTGCCTTGTGCCGTTTCTTTAGGGTTGCTCTCTCGGTCGTTCGTTCGTCCGTTTGCTTTTTTCTTTTTTTTCGCGCCGGCTTTCGTTTCCGCTCACCCGCCAACCCTCGCCTCCACCGCCAAACGAAAACACCGGAAAAAACACGGGGACGCCGAAACAGCAACCACGTCTCCGAGGTCAAGGGCACCTGGATGGAGGAGTGGCACCAGAAGCTCCACAACAACACCACGCCCGACGACGTGCCCATCTGCCAGGCCTACCTCGCCTTTCTGGAGTCCAGCGGCGACCGCGCCGCCTACTGGCGCGTTTTGTCCGACGCCGGCGTGACCCGCGAGCGCCTTGAGTCGTTCGACCGCCCCGTGCGCTGCGAGCCCGAGTGGCTGGGCTCCGGCAAGAAGGACGCCCTGGTGCGCGACTTCCGCGGCTACCTAGGCATCCTGAAAGCCGTGCACTCGGGCGCCGACCTGCAGGCGGCGGCGGCGGCGGTCGGCGGCGGCGCGCTGCCCGAGGGCGCCCGGTCGCATTTGGGTTACGTGCTGTCGCGCCTGGGGGACGCCCAGGTCCTGCCGTTCGTGGAGGCGGCGGTCGAGGCGCGCGCGGAGCTGGCCGCGGCGGACGGAGGGCGGCGGCTGGCGGCGGACCGCGACCTGCTCTATCTGGACCTGGCGCTCGAGGGCGCGGTGCGCGCGGCGGCCGAGCGCGGCGTGGGCGGCGGCGGCGGCGGCAATGGCTCTGGTGGCGGCGGCGGCAGCGGCGGCGGCGGCGGCGCGGCGGCCGCCCTGATGGCCCCCCTGCTGCAGAACCTGGCGCTCACCCTGGGCGACAACGAGGAGGTCGCCTACTGCCTCAAGGCGTGGCAGGCGCTGCCGGCGGCCGTGCGGCTGGGCGGCGGCGCGCGCGCCTCGCGCGACGAGGCCCTGCTGGCGGTGGCGGCCGCGGGGCGCGTGCGCCGCGCGGTGGCCGCCGCCTCGGACGCGGTGGTCGCGCGCGTCTCCCCCTTCGCCACCGCCCTGGGGCGCGCCGCCGGGTGCGACGCCTGGGCCGTCGACGTGTTCGCCGAGGAGGTCGTCCGCGGCGGCCCGCTGTTCGCCGTCTCGCTCGCGCTCTCGGCCGTCGAGCCCGGCCTCCGCGCCGCCGCCGAGCTCGGCGCCTGGCAGGTCATCTCCCCGGGCGACGCAACGGGCCGCGTGGTCCACGTGCCCGGCGGCCTGTCCGAGGTGCAGGACCTGATCTACGACGAGCCGACGCTCCTGGTGGTCGGCGAGGTCACGGGAGAAGAAGAAGTGCCCGAGGGCGCGGTGGCGGTGCTGACGGCCGACGCGCCCGACGTGCTGTCGCACGTGGCCGTGCGCGCGCGCAACCTGCGCGTCTTGTTCGCGACGTGCCACGACGCGGCTCCCTTGGAGGAGCTGCGGGCGGCCGCGGGCAAGCGGCTGCGCGTGAAGACGACGGCGGCGGGCGCGGTGACGTGGAGCGAGGTGGCAGAGGTGAAGGCGGGCGCTGGCGCTGGCGCGGGCGGCGCGGCGGCGGGCGACACCGGCGGCGACGGCGACCTCTCCGAGGGCCGCGCCCCCCGCCTGACCATCGGCAAGGCCCCCGAGTGGTGCGGCAAGTGGGCCCTGCAGATGGGCGAGTTCCGCGACGGCGTGGTCGGCGCCAAGTCGAAAAACCTCGCCGCCATGCGCGAGCTAGAGATGCCGGCGGACGTCGGACTGCCGCCCGCCGTGACGGTGCCTTTCGGCGCGTTCGAGCGCGCGCTGGAGGAGCCGGCCAACGCCGAGGTGGCACGGGAGCTGGGGGCGGCGGTGGAGCGGGTGCGGGAGCTGGAGGCGCGCACGGGCGGGGGCAACCGCGTCGCGGCAGGCGGCAACGGCAACGGGAGCAGCGGCAACGGCAATGGCGCCGCCGCTCCCGCCGCCGCCGCTCCGGCCGCCGCCGCCGCAGACCCCTCGGCCCCGGCCGAGACCGTCCCCGCCGCCCTCGCCCGCTGCCGCGCCCTCGCCGAGCGCGTCGCCGTCCCTGCCGCCCTGCGCCGGGAGCTGGCCGTCGCTCTCGAGGCCTCGGGCATCCCCCTGCCCGCGGACGAGGCGCGCTGGGCGCTCGCCGAGACCGCCCTCCGCGGCGTGTGGGCGAGCAAGTACACCGACCGCGCCTTCCTGTCGCTGCGCCGTCGGGGCATCGACTTTGACCGCGACGTGCGCATGGCCGTGTGCGTGATGCGCGTCGTGCCCGCGCGGTACGCCTTCGTGCTGCACACGACCAACCCGTCCACGGGCGACGAGGGGGAGGTGTTCGGCGAGCTGGTGAAGGGCCTGGGCGAGGCGCTCGTCAGCGGTGCCGTGCCCGGATCGAGCCTCGCCTTTGCGGCGCGCAAGCCGCTGGCGGCGGGCGGCGGCGCGAACGGCGGCGGCGGCGGCGGGATCAACGGCGGCGGCGGCGCGTTCGACATGACCGCCCCGTTAGGACCCGCCGCCGTGCTGTCCTACCCGTCCAAGTCGGTCGGCATGTTCGTGCCCGAATCCCTCATTTTCCGGTCCGACAGCAACGGCGAAGATCTCGAGGGTTATGCGGGCGCCGGCCTGTACGAGTCGATCACGATGGACCCGCCCGAGATCTCGACGGTGGATTACTCATCGGACCCGCTGACGGCGGACCCGGCGTTCCGGTCCGGGCTGCTGGCGCGGGTGGCGGCGAGCGGGTGGGCGCTCGAGCGGGCGCTGGGGTCGGCGCAGGACGTCGAGGGGGTGGTCGACCCGGACGGCAAGGTCTACATCGTGCAGACGCGGCCGCAGGTGTGATTTTTTTTCGCCGTTTTTGCACGACGAGCGCGTCGCCGGCGCGAGTTTGCGTCGGCGCTCGGTTTGCTGCTTCTCTTTAGGTTTTTCGTCCGTTTCTGATCTGTTTGTTGTTCTCTCTCTCTCTTGCGTCGGCGTTGGCCATTCCATGTTCAAAACTCGGGCCCACCATCCACCAAGGGGAAGGAGGGGCGACAACAGCAGTTGATCGATCCCTCATCTGTTGCGCAGCTCCCTCCCTCCTCCCCTCCCTCCTCAAATCTCCGACCTCGCGCTGCCACCCCCACGCAACCAGCAAACGCGCGCCACCTGGACGCACACAATCCCTTTGCGCGCATCGTATTTTTTAGAACAATCCAATCTCGGGGCTCTCAGTAGTTTGCCTGCCATCAGTCTGTTTGCCCCTCCTCTTTCCGCGACCCCCTTGCAGGCACCCCCGGCCGCCTCCCAGAGATCCGATGCGCGCCGTCTCCGTCAAATCCAGCGCGGCGTCGTCGGCGGGCGTCGTCGCGACCAACGGCCGGCCCCCGGCCGTCCCGCCGCTGCGCCGCGCGCGCGCTGACGCCAACGCCTCCGCGCCCGCCACCGCCACCGCCACCGCCACCGCCCCCCTTTGCAACGTCGCGGCGCTGCTGGCCACCGCCGCCGTGCTGCTGGCGACGACGGCGGCCGAGCCCCCGCAGGCCGCGGCCGCCAACGACCTGGCCGCCAAGCGCAGCGCCATCCGCGGCCAAATCGAGGCCGTCACCGCCGCCAAGCCCGCGACGACGGGCAAAACCGCGCCGTTTTTCGCAAGGGCGGCTGCAAAGGCGCCGGCGCTCAAGGCCCGCGCCGCCGCGCCCGACGCCCGCAGCCCGCTGCTGAGCCGCACCTCAGGCGCCGGCGGCGCTCCGGCCCCGGCCCGCCCGTCGACGTCGGCTGCGTCCGCGGGCGCCGCCCCTGCCGCCGGCCTGTCGCCGCCGGCCGTCGGCGCCGCCCTCGTCGCCGCGGGGCTCGCGCTCGCCGGGCGCGCCGCCGGCAAGGCCGCCGCCACGCCCGCCAAGCCCGGCAAGGCCGGCGCCGCGCCAAAGCCGGCGGCGGCGGCGGCCGCGCCGACGGGCACGACGCGCCGCGGCGTCCCGGCGACGACGACGATCAAGGCCAAGGCTGCCAAGGCCGCCGCGGGCACTCAGAACGCCGCCGCCGCCGCGACTGGCACCGTCGCGCTGCGCCGGGCCATGCGCGCCGCCGTCGTCGACGAGGCCGGGTCGGACGAGCCGACGCCGCTCGTCACGGGCGGCATCGTCGGCGCGGCGCTGGCCGTGGCCGCCGTGCTGGTGTCGGCGGTCCTGCCGTTCGCGGGCGCGCCGCCGCCGGCGGCCGACGCGCCGGCGCCGCCGCCCGAGATCGTGCGCCGGGCGCTGGAGGAGGCCAAGGTGGCGACGCAGGCGCCCGCGCCGTCGCCGGTCGGCGTCCGGCGCGGCGGCGCGTCGAGCGCGCGCGATTCGGTCGCGGCGGCGGCGGCGGCGGCCGAGGCGGCGCCGGCCGTCCGGGCCTCGACCGCCGCCCCCGTGATGGTTCGGGCCCCGGCCCCGAAGGCGGCCCCGGCGGCCCCGAAGGCGGCCGTTGCCCCCGCCGCCCCCAAAACGAGCCTCCTGAAAAGCTCTCCTTTGCCCGCCGCGCCCGCCACCGCCGCCGCGCCCGCCGCCGCCGCCGCCCCGGAAGGCGAGCGGCCTCCCGGCCAGCTCGCCGCCGTCGGCGCGGGCGTGGCCGTGCTCGCCCTCGCGCTCGCCACGCTCGGCAACGGCGGCAGCGCCGAGGCCGCCGGCGCGGGCGCGACGGCGACGGCGACGGCGGCGCCCCCCACCCCGGCCCCGCCCGGCGCTCTGTCCGCCGCCGGCGGCGGCGATGGCGGCGACGGCGTCGACCCCGCCAAGCTCCGCGCCGTCTTCGTCGCCCTCATGGCCGACCCCCAGAGCCGCGGCCTCATGCGCGACCTGCTCTCCGGCGCGGGCCTCGCCTTCGACGAGGGCGAGTTCGGGCGGCAGGTCGCTGACCAGGCGGCGTTCGACGCCGCCGTGCTCCCCGTCCTCCGCCGGATGCCGCGGGACAAGCTGCTGGTCTTGGCGCGCTTGTCGCAGGAGGGCGGGGGGGCGATGGTGACGGGCCTGGTGGCGGGGGCGGGGGACATCGCGCCGCTGGCCAGGGAGCTGAGCGGGGACGTGCGGTCGACGATCGAGGGGATGCGCAAGGCCGAGGAGTGAAAAGAGCGGAGGGACGTGACTCTTGTTTGTCACCGCCGCCGCCGCCCTCGCCGCCGTTTTTTTGCTTTTTCTCGCTCCCGGTCCTGCTTTTTTTTTTGTCGGTCTCTCGACGTTTTCCTCGTCAAGTTCTCCAAGCGAATCCCCGTTTTGTCCCCGCAGTCGCCGTGTAGAGAGGCCATGACGCCATGTTCGACCTCCGGCCAGCTCGACGCCCCGATAAGCACGATGCAAAAGCACACAAGCCCCCCTTTTTTAAATCGTAAAGCGACAACAACGATCGAAACGCCAAACGACGAGCGAGAGATGCCCAACACAGTTGCGCTATTTTACACCCCCGCACACTTTTTTACATCGTCAGAAACGCTACTCTACATGGTGCGTCCCGATCATCACCAGTTGTCATCCCCGCACCGCGTCCAGCCGCGCCTGCAGCTCGCCCAGCTCCTCCGCGTCCTCCTCCTCCTCCTCGGCGGGTGCCGCCGCCGCGCGCGCCGCCGCCGCCGCCGGCGCCCGCCGCGGCGCGGCCGGCGCCGCCGCGACCGCCCCCCTCGCCACCTCCTCGAGCACGCGCTCCACCTCGGCGTCCGCCTCCTCCTCCTCCTCCGGCCCGCCCAACGCGTCGTCCAGGGCCTCGCCGATCACCTCGTCCACCAGCCCCGCGCGCGCCATCTCGCGCTGCATGCCGGCCATCGTCGCGCCGATCTCGGGGAGCCGGACCATCTTCCCGACCATCGACATGACTTCCGTGCTGCGCTGGAGGGTGCCCGCCACGCGCACCATGGCCATCTGTCCGGCCAGGGCGTTTCCCACGCTGATCATCTGCGCCTTCTGGACGTAGAGGCGGCCGACGGCGCGGCGGCTGTGCACGATCTCCTTGGCGAGAGAGCGGGCGGCGCTGGTGTCGCCGCGGCGCGCGGCCTCGAGCGCCGCTTTCTTGGCCTTTTGCTCCTCGAGCTGGATCTCGCGGACGGAGCGGTCGATCTTGCGCTGCTCAGCGCGGAGGGTGGCCTGCCACTTGCGCACCATCTCCTTGGGGTCGGGCTTCTTGAACAGGCCCTGGACGGCCTGCAGGAGGACGCCTGCCATTTTGGGGGGGGGGCGGGGGTTTTGTCTTCTTTGCGGCGCGCGCGCGCGTGCGGCGCTCCGGGGGCGCGCGCGGCGCGCTCGCTCTCGCCCCCTGTTGTGTGCGCGCGCGCGCTGCTCTCTCTCTCTAGGGCCGAGAGTCAAGCGCGCTGGAGGTGGTGGTGGTGGTGATGTGCTGCGCGCGAGCCTTGGCGCTGCTGATGCTGCTGCTGCGACAGGCGCGCGTTCTTGCAGCAGTTGTGCCCTTCTTTTAGCGCAGAAGTTGTGTTGGTCGTGTTCGGACGACGTTGCGGTTAAAGAGGCGAGGCGATGTTTGTTGAGATAGCTTGCATACAGATGTGGGTCGCGCACTCAATTGCCCCTTTTTGTTGACACGCATGAACGCAAAGGACGCGAGTAGAAAAACTTGTGTGCTCCTCTCCGACACTCTCCCGGCGCGTTCCCAGAAGCGCGACCAAGACTTCCAGGACAACCCCGCACGTTCAACCTCACGGGCGCACCAGTGCGCGCGCGCTGGGACAGCGGGGGAGGAGAAGCGACGCGCCCTTTTCCTCCCGTGACGACGCGTCGCGGTGCGCCGCGCGGCGATGGCGGCGTCGTCCCGAGCGACACCGCCGCCAGCCGAGCTCGCCGTCCGCCTCGCGCTGCTCGCCTCGCGGGTCCGCCCGCTCCGCCTGGCCCTGTGCGCGCTGCTGTACGCCGCCATCCTCGCGCGCTGCTGGCGCCTGATCCTGGCGCGCCACAAGATCCGCATGGCCCTCGCGCTGGCGGCCGCCCTGGCGCTGTCGGCCGCCGCCGCCGCCGCCGTCCCGGCCACCGCGATCGCCGCCCCTCCCCCCCTCTGGCCCCGCGCCGCTGCCGCCGCCGCCCCCGCGCTCGCCGCCCTCTTTGCGCTCGCGTGGCACGCGCGCCGTCTGCCCGCCGCGGGCAACCCGGGCCACCGGGCGGGCGCCGAGGGCTACGCAGGGCCCTTTTACGAAAACACGATCGAGGCGCTGCGCGACCTGCTCGAGCGGCGCGGCGAGGAGCTTTGCGCGTACGCCGGCGGCAGCGGCTTGGCCGACGGCGCCGGGGCCGGGGCGGCCGCCTCGGCGCGAGGCGGCGGCGGCGCGCCCGACGCGTACGTCGAGATCGACGTGCGCGAGACGCGCGACGGCGCGCTCGTGCTGCTGCACGACGAGTCGCTCGCGGCGCGCGCCTTTCCGCACGCGGGCGCGCTCGCGAGAGGACGACGAGGCGCGAAAAACAGCGAGGCGGCGGCGGCGGCGGCGGCGGCGCGCGGCGTCGGCCAGGCCTCTCTGGCGGCGCTGCGGGCGACCGAGCTCGGCAGGGCCGGGTCGGGGGTGCGGGTCGCGACGCTCGAGCAGGCGCTGGCCGAGCTGCGCGGCTGGGCGCGGGGGAGGGCAGAGGCGCGGGCGGCCGCGCAGGCGGGGGCAGAAAGGCCGCGGCGGCCGCCGCCGCCGCCGAGGAGGGGGCGGCGGAGAGACGGGCGGCAAAAGGAGGAGGAGGAGGGGCAGGCCGGCCGGCCGCCGCCGCCGCCGCCCTTGCTGCCGCGCCTCGTCGTCGATGTCAAGTCGATCCACACGGACGCCGCGCGCCGGCGCCTGCTGCGCCTCGTGGGGGCGTACGCGCGCGATGCGGCGGCGGCGGCGGCGGCGGCGGCAGCAGCAGCGGCAGCGGCCAGAAGCGCGTCGCCGTTGTCTCACCCGCCCTCCCCCGCGGCGCCGCCGTCGCTGCTCCTGGGCGGCGACGCCTGCGCCCTGATCGCGACGCCGGCCTACTGGGAGGCGTCGTTCTGCGGAGGGGGGGCGCTCGGCGGCTGCGAGTGGGCGCGCTGGTCCGAGGAGCTGCGGCGCCAGGGCCTCGCGGCGCGGTGCGTGGCGCTGCACACGCTCAGGCTTGCGTAAAGGTCGAGAAACGGGCGGCGTTTGCCGCGGCGGGGGCGCCACCCGGCGGCAGAAAGGGGGGGCGTGGAGTCACGGCGCCGCGCGCTCACCGGGTGCGGAAACGCGGGTGGGTCGGTTGGTGGGGGGGGGGGAAAACTGGCGGGGGGCGGGGGGGCCGCGCGCGGCAGGGAAACAGCAAAGGCGGGGGGACGATGAAAAGAGGCGGCGGTGACGCGCACTCAGCCCTCCAAGTCTCTGCTTCTTCCCCCGCCTCCGTCCCCTCTCATCTCTCCCACACTTTCCCCCCTCCCTCTCTTTCCTCTCCAGAGTGTCCGCTTTGCTTTTAGCTTGTGTCTAGCCCAAAACATATAGAAAAAAACGCCACCTCGCGCTCGGAGAGGCAAAACACCCGAGAGCCGGGCCCCTCCTCTTGCGCGCGCCCTTACGCCTGTCCCCCCCTTGGCCCCCCGCTCCCGATGCCCCTTTGACGGGCACGCGCTCCACGCGCCGTCTCGCAATCCTTCGCTCGGTTGGAACCAGGAGGCTACCTGACGCTGCCTTGTTGGCGTTTCGGCGCACCCCCCCCAAAAACGCCGTCCCTTCGTCCCCCCTTCCCATCAACGACCCCTAAGCAATCAGCGGCGCCCGTCCCGCCCGCGCCCGTGATGGACGCGCTGCCCCCGGCCGGCGTCGAGACGGCGGCCGAGGGACCCTCGCCCCCGCCGTTTGTGCGGCCGGGCGACGCTCTCGTCGCGGTCCCCTCGGCGGCGCCGAGCCCGCCGCCGCCCGCCGCGCCGCCGCGGCCGATCGCGCAATCCGCCGCGCAGCAGCAGCAGCAGCCCCACGCCCCCGCATCGCCCCCGCACCAAGCCCGCCAGGCCGGCGCCGTGTCGGCGCTGCAGATGGTCGCCCCTGTCCGCATCGTCCCCTCGGTGGCCGTGGTGCCGCAGCTCCGCTTCATGGGCGGCGTCGGCGTCGGCGGGCAGCACCACCATCAGAACGCCGCCCAGCCGCCGCCGCCGCCGTCCGCCGCCGCCGAGGCCGGCGACGCCGCGCACGCGGCCGCGCTCAAGGCGCGGGAGGAGTGGCGCGAGCCGGAGGGCGCCTCGGGCGCGGCGGCGCGCAGCGTGTTGGAGGACGCGCGCCTGGCCGATATCCACCGCGCGGCCTTCTTGGCCGCGGCCGAGGCCCTGCGCGTGCGCCTGGAGGGGCGCGCGCCGACGCCGCCGCCGCCGCCGCCGACGCCCGAGACAGAGGCGACGGTCGCCGCTGCCGCCGCAGCCGCAGCAGCGCCGGGCACGGCGGCCGTTGACGGCTCCGCCGCCGCCTCCCCTCCCCTCGCCGCTCCGCCCGGCCCCGCGCCCGTCCCGCTCGTCACCCCGCTGCTCGGCGGCGGCGGCGGCGCGGGCGGCGTGCTGCTCCCCCGCGTTGCGCACATGGTGGTGTCCCGCCTGCCGCACGAGTGGGCGTCGGGCCTGCCCTCCCTCTACGACAGCAGCGGCAGCGGCACCACGGGCGGCGCCGCGGGCGCCGCGGGCGGCGGCGGCGGCGCTCCGCACGGCCACCACGACGCCGGCCCTCCCGCCCTCTTCCTCGACCGCGAGTTCCGCCGCGTGTGCGCGGCCGACGAGGCGGCCGCGGCGGCGCGCGGCGGCGGATGGTTCCCGGCCTTCGCGCACCACACGTGCGACTCGGCGCAGCACCCGCGCAACCGCCGGCGCAACCGCTACCGCGACGTGCTCCCCTACGACGCCAACCGGGTGGTGCTGGTGCCGCCGCCGTCGCCGCCGGGCGCGGGGGCGGCGGCGTGGGGGGCGGGAGGGGCGGCGGCGGCGGGGGGGCAGGGGGCGGCGCTCGCGTCGGCCGCCTCGCTCCAGTCGTCGTCGTCGGCCGCGTCAAAGCTGCCGCTGCTGCAGCCGGCCCAGCAGCAGCAGCAGCGGCGGTCGCTCGAGCGGGCGCTGTGGTCGGGCACGGACTACATCAACGCGTCGTACGTGCTGCCGGACGCGCTGGTGGTCTACACGGGCAGCTCGCACGCGAGCGCAGCGGCGGCCGCCGCCGCCGCCGCCGCCGCCGGGGGAGGCGCGGGCGCGGGCCGGGGCGCGGGCGCGGCGGGCGGCGGCGGCGCTGGCGGCGGCATCGGCGGCGGCGCGCCCGGCGCGCCTGGCGGAGGGGGCCGCCCCTCCGCGCTCGAGACGAATCCGTCGACCAGCCACTGGAGCGAGGCCACGACCGTCGCCACGCCCACGACCGTGTCGACGCTGGTGCCGTCGCTCCTGGCGTCGTCCGCCCAGCCACCGCCATTGCCGCCGGCCAGGGGCGCCGCCGCCAACGCCAACGCCAACGCCAACGCCGCCAACGCCGCCGCCGGGCAGCCCGCCTCGGCCGCCGTCGCCGCCGCCGCCGCCCCCGCCGCTGCGCTGGCCCCCTGCGCCTACGTCGCCGCGCAGGCGCCCCTGCACGGCACCGTCGCGGACTTTTGGCAGATGCTGCGCGTCACGCGCGCGTCCGCCATCGTCATGCTCAACGACCTGCCGCCCGAGCAGCCGGAGTTCCCGCCCGCGGGCGCCGCCGGCGCGGTCGTTGACGGCGACGGCAACGGCGCCCGCGCCGGCGACGGCGGCCCGAGCGGCGGCGGGGCCGCCGCCGCCCGCGACGGCGGGGGCGACAGCGACGAGGACGACAACTGGCCGGACGACGGCGGCTCCTACTCGCCGGACGCGCGCGAGCCGGTCGCCGGCGCAGGCGAGGGAGAGACCGGCGGCGGCACCGGCGACGACGCCGCGGCGACGGCCGCCTCTGTCTCTGCCGCCGCCGCCGCCGCTTCGTCCTGCGCCTCGTGGCGGCACGGCCGCGGCGGCGGCCGCTGCGGCCGCCTCCACACGGGCGACTGCGCGCGCTACTTTCCCTTCCGCGAGGGCGAGACGATGCAGATCGGCCAGACCGTGTCCGTGACGTGCGTGCACGCGACGGTGCTGGACGTGCCCGGCGGGCAGCAGCAGCAGCAGCAGCAGCAGCAGCTGCAGCACAAGCAGGCGCGGCGCAGCGAGCGCGCGGCGGCGCTGGCCGCCGCCGCCGCCGCGTCCTCCGCCTCGCCCTCGTTGCCCTCCTCGCCCACCTGTGCGCCCGACCAGCTCGCGCAGGGGACCATTACGCTCCGCCAGTTTGAGTGCCGGTTCCTGGCCACGGGCGAGCGCCGCTGGATAAACCACTACCACTTTGCGGGCTGGCCCGACCACGGCGTGCCCGCGAGCGGCGGCGGCATGGGCGGCGGCATGGGCGGCATGGGCGGCGCCGAATCCGACGCCGCCGCCGCCGCCGCCGCAGAAGACGCGCCCGCCGCCGCGCCCGCCAACACGGCCGCCGTGCGCCGCCTGTGCCACGCCCTCGACGACTGCCGGCGCGCGGGCACGCACATCGTCGTGCACTGCAGCGCCGGCGCGGGGCGCACGGGCTGCTTCATCGCGATCGACGCGCTGCTGCAGTGCCTCGACCGGCTGCGGCTGTCCTCCGCCGACGCCGACCCGACGGCAACGACGACCGGCGGCGGCGGCGGCGGCGGCGGAAGCGGCGGCGGCGTCATCGGCGCGGCGGCCCTCCGCCGCGCGCTCGACGTGCCCTCGGTGGTCCTGGGCCTGCGCCGCCACCGCATGGGCGCCGTGCAGACGTCGGAGCAGTACGCGTTCGTGTACGCGGCCCTGGCGGACGAGCTGAGGTCGTGCGCGCGAGAATGCGCGGCATCGGCGGCCTCGGCCACAGAAGCCGCCGCCGCGCTGCAGCAAGGAGGGGCGCCCTGACACACCCTTGAGGGGGGCGCGCCCGCCTCGTCCTCATCCTGGACGGAGATCGGCGGCTCCGCTCCGCTTTGGCGGCGCGCCCTGACACCTGCCTCGTTTTTCGTCTTTCTTTCTTCTCTCTCCGTCGCGCTCTCTTGCTTCGCCGCCTTTCCGCCCGCCCCCGAGCCCCCGCCCCGCGACCTGATTGCCGAATCCTCCGCTCGCTTGTGTTTCCCTCCTCGGCGGCGGCTTTGGACCGCTTCCACCCCCCCCCCCCCCCCCCCACCCCCAACACACAAAAAGAAAAAACAAGAGCAGGCCACCCACAAAGACACCACCAC
>Ga0105053_10000587_pt1 | contig 57493 bp, 50 predicted proteins | sample BON01_FD_78093 | JGI IMG/M metagenome (GOLD analysis project Ga0105053, IMG submission 78093) | Freshwater microbial communities from Lake Bonney liftoff mats and glacier meltwater in Antarctica - BON-01 | ecosystem: Environmental > Aquatic > Freshwater > Ice > Glacier meltwater | place: Lake...
AAAAACCGGCTCGATTGCCGGTGGTTATGAGTAGGGATGAAGTTTCGGCCGTAATGGGTCAAATGGGAGGTAAAACGGTATTGATGGCAGGGTTGACGTACGGGGGTGGGTTGCGCTTGATGGAAGTGCTTCGTTTGCGAATTCATGACCTTGATTTCGCCAATGCCATGATTTTGGTTCGTGATGGTAAAGGCGGCCGGGAACGCTCGACTTTACTAGCGACAAGCCTTGTTAAGGCTCTGAAATCTCAGCTTGCGAAGGTCGAAGGCACTTTTAAGAAAGATTTAGCGGATGGCCATGCGAATGTATGGTTGCCCAATGCCCTGGCCAGGAAATATCCCAACGCACCCGGATCATGGGAATGGCAATACGTCTTCCCTGCGCAAAATTTGTCCACTGATCCACGTAGTGGGCAAATCAGAAGACACCACATGAATGAATCAAATCTTCAAAAGGCAGTGAAGAAGGCCAGGACAGAGGCAGGGATAAGCAAACGGGTAACCAGCCATACATTTCGGCACTCCTTTGCAACTCATTTACTCGAGTCTGGCACCAATATTCGCGTGGTACAAAAACTATTGGGCCACGCAGATATAAAAACGACCGAAATCTATACCCATGTACTGCAACAAAATCTTGCTGCGGTACGCAGTCCCCTGGATGAGCTCGGCCTGTAACAACGCGCACCAGTGATTAAGAATGCTCCAGACCGGGGGCCGGGTGTTTCTGTTTTTGAGCACAAAGCAGACAGTCGTTTTTCCCAGCAATCATAAAGCGAAAACCGAAGGTCTGACAGACACCCAACCAGGAGGTGTCTGTTGCGGCTGAATATTCCTACGGGTTTGCAGGTATTTTCGACTGTCGGCGCCAGCGGCGTTTGTGCACACTGGGTGAATGACTACACGCCCGCCCGCCGGCAAGCCGCAATTAATCAATCCAACAGCCAGGCATTCATTTTGATGTGGAGAACATATCCGGGCGCGTGACCCTTAATGAAACCACTACCACATGTTGTTCCTGGATGGTGTTTACAGTACACCAATCAACTGAAATAAAACCTTGGCATCACAAGCGTTCTTTTTTGCTGCTGACAAAAATAAAATCGCGCTGAATGGCGAAATTGGCCAGAAAGATCAGGGATTCGGCGCTCAGCTTTGCGGCCAGAATCGACAAGGGGCTGACCGCCAGCAGAACCCTGATCAGAACATAGGAAACCAGGCCGGAAATCACGACCAGGGCAAGATACTTGGGGAAAGTACTGGTGTGCTTCTGATCGGAATAGAAGACGGTCTTTTTGACCGCCGAGTAATTAAATATCATGGAGATCATCCGGGCCGAAACCTGGCTTACCAGGATATTGGCGGGAAAGCTGTATGCCACCATGAAGACTGTCGAGTCGAGTGCCGCTGAAAGGAGTGCAACCAGGGTGAAGCGGAACAGCACAAAGTAGATCCGCATGGAATCGAGCAAAGGGTTGAAGTGAGAACTGCTGTTGGCGTCCAGGTATACGGTTTTAATGGGTTCTTCGATGACCGGTCGGTCCCAGTATTTATTGGCAAGGAGCATGTCCAATTCATATTCGTAGCCCGTTGATTTGATCTTGAGCAGCGCCGGAATGAAGGCCATGGGAATGCCACGCAAGCCGGACTGGGTATCCGTTAGTTTCTGACCTACGAAGATTCTGAACAGGGATTTTGTTATGCTATTGCCGAACTTACTGCGCAACGGTACATCCCGGTCAAATGTCCGGGTTCCCATGACCAGGTTGTCGGGATTGATCCTCATAACATCAACAACCTTAAGTACATCTTCCACCAGGTGTTGGCCGTCGGCATCCAGGGTCACGACACCGGTGGCGTTGCAGAAATGGCAATAAGCGTGATTCAGCCCTGATGAGACCTGGCTGGTGCTGGCGCAACGGCACGGCTTCTGTCGCCCTAGGAGCCATAAACGCCCAAATTAACGCTGCTACGGGCTTGAATCCGACACCAGTAATTCCATTTTTGTGAGATTTCACGGCAATCTAACTGGAAAGCGTGACCACCAGGAGTAGGCGCCTTCAGGCGGAAGTAGGCGCTCCAGGCGAAAGTTGACACAACAAACTGCTTCGGTACTTGTCAGTTTCATGGAAAATGGCTTTTATCCTTCCTAAATTCCTACCAACGATAGCCCGCGCTCACACTGACCTGCCGACCGATGGCAGGCGTGCCTGGAAAGAACTGATAATCGCTGTCTGTTAAGTTATCCGCGATGAGGGCGAACCCAAGCCCACTAATATTGACGGATTTCCAGCCTAGCGCAACCGAGGAAAGAAACGCAGTGTCCTTGCTGGTCCGTAACGAATTGTCTTCCTGAACCCGGTATTCATTGTCCAGGCGTAACTCCAGTTGATTGGTCAGTTGGTATTTAAATGCAAGTGTGGCCCTGTGACGTGCAAAGTTGAGTGCATAAAAGCTTGCATCAACATTGGCTGAAGCATAATCCGAATCTTTATCCAGGTAGGTATAACCGGCCACAAGCTCCAATGAGTGCCACTGCCGGGAAACAAAAAACTCCAAACCCAAAACATTCAGATCAACCGGATTAGCCTGCCGCGAAAACGGTCTGCCGGTGAAGAAAGTCCAGTCAACGAGATCGGAATCTTTTCGGTAGAACAGCGTTGCAGAGCCAGTCCAGTTCGACGACTCTCTGCTGACCGAAAACGATAATTGTCTGGCCTTCTCACGACCCAGGTCCGCGTTGCCACCAAAAAGACCTGACGGGCGGGAATTAAGTGCCGTGTAACCAGGGAGTTGGGAGGCAGAAGCATATTCAAGTGTATAAAAGTTGCTACCGGAAGACGATGTTGTTTGTACCGTAAGAGCAGCGACCGGTGAAGCGGCGGTATGGTCACGATTTGAAGCGTCCAGGCTTGCACCAATTCTTGCGCTGATAATGTGGTTACCGGAATGTGCAATATCGATAGACGGAACCAGGCTGATTTTGGCGTAATTACGGCTGGTGAAATCCCCTTCCGTGAGATCGGTCGAACGCACGAGCTTATCGCCGGTCAGTTGCGCGCCATAGCGCCAGTCAATCGCCCCTTGGCGATGTGAACCCTGAAAGCCAACGGCAAAGGCCCGGGTTTGGTGCTCAAATGACCCGGGGGACCCGGATTCTTGCGTTGTCCGGTCAAAGTCATAGTCGTCTTCAAGATCGCGGTAATAGGCGCTCACTTCAAACCAGCCGCTATTGATTTCACGGCGATGGCTTGCCAGCAGTAACAGAGTTTCCGTGTGATCGGTTTCAGCCAGGGATGCGAATCCTGTATAAGCCCCCGGCCAGGCGTAAAACTTATCCTGATAGCTTAGCAACACATCAGTTTGCGCATTTTCCTGTCTGTGCTGGATGTGCATGTTGTAGCGAGAGAAATCATGATCGCCGTTTGGCAGTGTCCCGTCACCTTCTGACAATGCCGCAGATATACCAATACCGAGATGCTGGCCACTTTCCAGAGTCGCCACCTTTGAGAGTCTTAACGACGTGTATTTGAGATCGTTTTCACCAATACCCAATAAAACATCACCGCCATTGCGAACTACCGGCAGTGAATATGCGACGGTTGCGATATTTGAGTTAAAACCAGCCAATGCGTTGTCGATGCCTGTCAGCAGTTTGGGGCTCGACAAAAACCCTGGGTCAATCGGTAAGCCCGCCGTGTAATGCCCCGTTTGTGGGTCCATAACGGTGACTGCCCCCACCATAAACCCGGTGTTCTCAAATATCCCACCGCGCACGGCAACATCCGACTGGCCTTCAGGAAGCCCCCGGGATTGCAGTTCAGTCTGCGGATCAAAACGCAGACTTGTCGCCAGGGAAGCGTACGTGCCTGCAGGATGTGTGTTGGCAACGCGGCTGGCGCGGACAGTGACTTCTGACAAGTCTCCGTCAACACCTTCAAGCGCTTCCCCAGCGGCAAAAACCGTGGCAATCGGCACCAGCAAGATAAAAAATAGGCGCTTAAACATTTCGAGTTTCCTCACTGGTTTCTAATCAACGATGGTGCAGTCACGGACCCATACGTTGAAACGCAGTAGGGAACAGGTTACGTCAATACTATTTGAATGACTTCTCAGCGAAGGCACCCGGCGGCCTTGCATTGACCGCGAAATTCTACCAGCTACCGGAATTAAAAATGGGTTTAATTTGTAATAAACATATCCGGAACCGGTGAGATTCGAAGCGCCAAAGATCGCCAGGCGACTTAACGAACGAACAAGAAAACGTCAGACTTCGAGACGCCGGCGGAACGATTTGACCAATGTGATGCATCGACCAGTTGAGATCACACTGTCGGGATGACGTTAGTCGCCCGCCAGAAGATATTTCTGCAAGAACATAATCGCGGTCTGTTGATACAGGTCGTGATTTTCTTTTCTACTATATCCATGACCTTCGTTGCGGGCGTTCATATACCAGACCGTCTGACCGCGTGCGCGTAAAGCCTCTACCAACTGTTCCGATTCCGACATCGGTACAATCGGGTCGTTGCTGCCCTGAACCACCATCATCGGAATGTGTATTTTGTCAGCGTTGTGCAGCGGGCTGATACTTTTCAGAAACTGGCGCATCGCAGGATCACGCTCATCGCCATATTCCCGCCGGCGCAACTGTTGCCGATAATCTTGTGTACCTTCCAGAAACGTCACGAAATCACTGATACCCATCAGGTCAATGGCCGCCCGTAAACGGTCGCTGTAATGTACGGCACTTGCAAGCGCCATATAACCACCATAGCTCGCGCCCACCACAGCCACCCGGTTTTTGTTCAGTTGTGGCTGCAGGGCAATCCAGTCCAATAAAGCACCAATGTCCTGAACTGCATCCTCGCGTTTTTTGCCGTCATCCAGCGTGATAAATCCGGCACCATAGCCCAGCGAACCTCGGACATTGGGTGCAATCACGGCCACGCCCAAATGATCGATCCAGGTTTGGAACTCACTGTTAAATGCTGGCCTGAATTGGCTCTCCGGCCCACCATGTATGTTGATAATAACCGGAAACGGTCCTTTTCCTGGCGGTAGATAGACAAACGCAGGAATGGTCAGTGTTTTACCCTTATCACCGATCGGCGAAGGGTAGGTAATAGCAACCGGCGTCGAAAATTTATCTGTATCCAGTCCACCTACCTCACTGAAAGTCCAGCGCACCAACGATTTGTAAGACAAGGCCGACCGGCCCAGTTCCAGTACCCAGGCATCACTCGGGCTTTGCGCCGAGTTCAGTGTCATACCGAGCTTCGCACCATCGGGGCTGAAGGCCAGTCCGTTAATCAGGCCAACAGGTATTTTTCGAACGGCCTTGTAGGTCAGTTTGTCCGGATCAAATAAATGCAGGCGACCAACGCCATTTTCGTTGCTGATAAAAGCGCCTCGACGACGGTCCCCGCTGAGCACAAACAAGGTGATGTCCCAATTAGCGCTACTGGGCACAAATTTGATCAGCGGTTCGGTTCCCAGTGATACGCTCGCCAATTCTGCGGCGCCGTCACGTTGGTTGGTAACAAAGAATACATTTTTATCTTTGCGGTCAAAGCCCACGGCAATATTGCTGGACGGCGCATCGGCATTTCCTGCCAACAACCGCATTTCGCCATCCGGTAATTTTTTAATCCAGATTCGAGAATCGATAACGCTGTTGAACTGTTGGATCAGCAAATAGCGACCGTCGCGAGTGAAATCGATAGGCTTCCACAGCGATCCATCAGTAGATTCGTGCACCATTGTGGCCGGCTGCTGCGGGTCTGTAGATTGAATCCAGATGTCATTGGATCGACCGTTGCGGCGTGTCGACCGATAAGCCAGTTGCTTTCCCTCGCGGTCCCAGATCATGCGATTATTCAACGCTTGCCCATCCGACATCAGCTGGCTTTCACCCGTTTTCGGGTTCAAGACCATCACCTGATCAAACTCGTCGCCGTCCTGATCTCTTGTAAAAGCCACCAACTCACCTTCAGGTTGAGTCGAGACCTCACCAACAGGTTCCCGGTTAAAAGTGATCTGGCGCCGCGCACCCCCCGCAAAATCCACTCGGTGCAGCTGTTCAATCGCGCCGAAGCGGGTTTTGATATAGATACCTTTGCTGTTTTGGGTCCAGCCCGCAAAGCTGGCGGTGCGAATGTTCTGATAGCGGTTCAGTACCGCCGGCAAGTTGGCAGGGATGTGCGGAATATCTTCCAGAATGACCTGGCCGTTATTGGCAGTGCGTTGCTGCACTGGGCCCAGGCCAGCTTCTTGACCGGTCGATACCGGTCCCACCTTCCCGGCTGCAGAGGTGAGTGTCATGGGTAACAAAATCAGTAAAGCTAGCAGTAGTTTTGGCATGCGTTCCTTCATTTGTTGAGAAATATAGGTTCTTTGCATATCATGAATCATTATGCCTGAACCATTACATATCATCATACTCGCCGCAGGTGCTGGCACCCGCATGAAGTCGCGCTTGCCCAAAGTTTTGCAAACCGTTGGCGGTCGTCCAATGATCCAGCATGTGCTGGACATAGCGTTGCTTCTGCAGCCTGCGAAAGTACATGTGGTGTTCAACCCGGGTGCTCACGAGGTGCGTGATGCATGCGCCGAATATAACATTGACTGGGCAGAACAGGCTGAGCAACTGGGCACAGGCCATGCGGTGCAGCAAGCCATGCCGGATATTCCCGATAACGCGGCGGTGCTGGTTTTATACGCCGATACGCCCTTGCTGGAATCAGAAGTGTTGCAACAATTGATTGATGCGCCTTGCGATGGCCTGAAAGTGCTGACGATGAAATTGGATGACCCGACCGGATACGGCCGGATTGTGCGTGATGAGGCAGGTCAGGTGGCCGGTATCATTGAGCAACGCGATGCGAGTCCGATGCAACTGCGCATTGATGAAGTTAATTCGGGCATCATCATGGCCGATGCAAGCGCATTGCGCTCCTGTTTAGAGGATCTGGCCAGTGACAATGCGCAGAATGAATATTATCTGACCGATGTGTTTTCAATTGCCCAACGCAAAAATATCGCAACCGCTGCGGTTGTTGCGCCCGAGCCACAAGATCTGGCAGGCGCCAATGATCACATCCAGTTGGCGGCTTTGGAGGGTCGGTATCGCATGAAAAAGTCAGAACAACTGATGAAAAACGGTGTGCAACTGGCCGATCCAGCGCGGGTTGATGTACGTGGTCAGCTAAAGGCCGGCAGCGATGTGTTTATCGATATTAACGTCATATTTGAAGGTGACAACCAGCTGGGCGATGGCGTGCAGATCGGTCCGGGTTGTGTTCTCAAGAACTGCCAATTGGCAGCAGGCACCCGCGTACATGCCTACAGCGTGCTGGAAAATATGCGCAGCACCGGCGCCTGCGATATCGGCCCATTTGCGCGAGTCAGACCGGGCACGGTGATGGCTAGCGGCAGCAAGATCGGTAATTTTGTTGAAGTTAAAAACACCACCTTGGGTGAGAACAGCAAGGCCAGTCATTTGAGTTATCTGGGCGATAGCAGCATTGGTGATCGGGTCAACATCGGCGCTGGCACCATCACCTGTAACTACGATGGTGTAAATAAACACAAAACTGTTATTGAAGACGATGTTTTTATCGGTTCTGATACCCAACTGATTGCGCCGGTAACGGTCGGCGCAGGTGCGAATATTGGCGCTGGCAGCACGCTTACTCGAAATGCCCCGGCCGGTAAGTTGACCTTGAGTCGTGCCAGGCAAGTAACCATTCCCGGCTGGAAACGGCCAGAGGCCGACAAGGACTGAAGCTTAAACATGTCGGGTGTTAATACAGCATCCCGTGGACCTGGATGCCGCCAGAGAAAAGGGCATCGTAGTTTGTAATGTCCGCGACAACGCCAGCCGTTCAGTTGCCCAGCACGTAATGACCATGATTATGAATCTGGTCACTCACCAACCGGCATATGCTGAACAAGTACGCGCCGGCACTTGGAGCCGAGGTGATCATTTCAGTCTGCACAAGCAAACCATCCGTGAGCTCTCTGACCTGCAGTTGGGGATCGTAGGCTATGGCGTTCTGGGCAAGGCGGTGGCCAGCCTGGCCAAAGCGATGGGAATGAACGTATTGGTCGCTGAGCAGCGTGGCCGTAATCCCCGGCCGGATCGATTGGGGTTTGAAAAGGTGTTGGCAGCTGCCGATGTGATAAGCCTGCATTGTCCGGTTGATCACCCTTTGCTGCAAGCAGACATCCCCAACCTGATAGTGACGCCTCATAATGCCTGGGCCAGTAAAAACGCCCGTCAGGCCTGTATTGACCAACTTTCTCGCGCCATCAGCGTATTTAACCGTGGCCAGTACCTGAATCGGGTGATTTGAAACCCATTTTTTGCCGTGAACCAAGAAAATTGTGTTTCATTTTTCCCTTTATAGGTGAAATTTCGCCAGAATTTAGTTAGAAAGTGGGTGCAAGTCGCTGATAAATGTATATGATTAGGAAAAAGAAATCTGGCATTGGTTAGCACGGATTGCCGAATCCAACCTGATTTTGATGAATTTCCGGCTCAAATCCTGAAGGGACATCGGGAAATTGGAGGAGTTGTCAGAGTCAGTTCTCTGACAGATTAATAATCTGATTGGGAGAAAGTCATGAGAAGCAAGCTTAGGTTAGTGTTGATTGCGGGTGTTTCGATTGTGTCGGTGTTGTTGGCATCTTGTGCTAATGTGGTAACCCCACCGATGAATGCTAGCGTAAAAGATTATGATGTTTTTCTAAAGGTTAGCGGCAATCCAAAAGAACTAACTTTTGAAGAGAGAGGCAATTCGAAGTGTGACAACATTCCGAGTCAACCTAAAGGAAAGTTTGGCTGTGTGACTGTCGTTGCAGGTAATCAGGGATCCATCGTATTCAAGTTAACCCCTTCTTCCTGGCATGTGACAAAAATGACGATATGCCATGGTGATGAAAAAGACAACGATAATTGCGTTCTGAGCGCAGAACAGCAACAAGAGTTTGCGGTTACTAAAGCGGGTTCGGAAACTTTGACTCTGACCCTAATCCACCCCGGTGCGAATGGAGTAATTGATTTGTCGCGCCTACCGCGGCTCAATACATTTACACTAGTTGATACCAATTACTTTAAGGCCGATTATTTCTACACTATAACCGCTTGCAACCTAAGCAATACAGAGTGTTTAGATACCGACCCCGTGATAAGTAATGGTGGGAACTTAAATTAAATGTTGCATTGAGTTTTACCAGCTAGCTTGCCGTGATTGGCTTGAGCACTGATGGCATCACTTCGATTCAAGGCTTACCTCAGCTATAGCCATAAAGACGAAGTCTGGGCTGCGTGGTTGCATCGTGCGCTCGAAACCTACCGTGTGCCCCGCAAACTGGTGGGCAACAATACCAATGCCGGTTCGGTACCAGCAAGAGTCCGTCCGGTATTCAGGGACCGGGAAGACATGTCATCTTCCAGTGACTTGTCAGAAACACTGAGCCAGTCATTGGCGGACTCAGAAAACCTGGTCGTTATATGTTCTCCGGCCGCAAAGGCTTCACATTGGGTTAACGAAGAGATTCGCGAATTTGCCCGGCTTGGCCGATCCAAGCAGATTTTTTGCATTATCGTTGACGGAGAACCAGCAGATGATGGTTCTGTTTCCGGTTGCTTGCCCCCGGCACTGGCGGAAATTGGATTTAATGAGCCTCTGGCTGCGGATGCCCGCAAATGGGCGGATGGTAAACAAGCTGCCAAACTTAAACTGGTGGCAGGCATGCTTGGCCTGCGTTTGGATGAACTGCGTCAGCGAGACATGCAACGAAGGCGCAAAAATCAACTTCTCTCAAGCGTTGTTATCTTGGCTGCCATTACGCTTACTCTGATGACAGTTTTCTCACAAATATCACGAAAGCACGAACAAGAAAAAGCGGAACAATTAGCAACGTTTGTAGTAGATCTTGGTGAGCGGTTGCAATCTGATTCTGATCTGGAAACGTTGGCGCTGATCAGCACCGAAGCATCTAAAAACCTTCAAAGCCTGGATCAGGATAAGCTGTCTTCTGAAACAGGTAGAAAGGTCGCGCTGGCGGTTCGTCAGATGGGCCGAGTAAACCAATTCAGAGATAAGCCGAAGGAAGCGTTGACAGCATTTACCAAATCTCGTGACTTGCTATTCGACCTAAAAGAAAAATACCCTGATGACGCTCAAATACTCTTTGAGTTAGGCAATGCTGAGTTTTTTATAGGCAATCTCTACTATCGTCAAGGCGCGAGTGATCAAGCCTTGAAGCACATGCAGGATTACTTCGACCTGTCTTTGCAGCTGTTGGCGACAGATCCTGACAACCCGGATTGGACTACGGAGTTGGCGTACGCCCACAATAATCTTGCAGCACTTCAAATGGAAAGCGAGAAGGGCGTGAATAGCGAAATATTGATGCACGTGGCAGAAGCCACTACTTTAATGGAAGAGGTAGTTGAATTGAGGCCGGAAGATGACGCGTTAATTGCAAACTATTCCACAATTCTGGCTTGGGCTGCTGACTCACAGCTGCTGGCCTGTAACCTAGATAAAGCGTATTCACTGAGAAGTCAGGTCAAAATGCTTGCCGAGAAGTCATCCCGACAAAACCCGACCAACAATGAGCTAAAAAAGAACCTGGCTTTCGCACTCACCGGAATGGGGCGTATGCATTCCATGATCGGGGAGTTCGACCTAGCCAAGCAAAATTTGAATAGCAGCATTTCCATTCTGCAGCTACAAGCTGACAGCGACCCCAGCAATGTAATTGCAAAACAGGAAGTTGTAGATCGGCGCGTGATGCTGGCCAAGCTATTGCTGGATCTGGGTGAATTGGACACTGCAAAGCCATTACTGGAAACAATATCAATTGCATTTGAACCGTTAAACGAGTTGTGGCAACGTGATGCAGGATTTCAAAAGGATTATATTGATTTTATGATTAGCGCTGCCAATTATGATTATCAAACGCAAGATACAAGTGCTGCGAAACTTAAGCTTCAAGCAGCAATGCAGCACCAAAAAGAACTGTTCGAGGCCGGCCACCGCGATGTGTCAGAAGAATATAGACAGGCCAATGCTCGCTATTTGTGGTGGCAAATTGATGGTTCTGACAACGTACTATATCATTCGGATTTGTTGGGTGATGGCCAGACTGATGCCAGCGAATTTCAAGGCTGTAATAATGCCGACGCAAAAATGCGAATGGCAATCATTGCTCAAGACGGAGTCAAAGCCAACCGTGAAGCTTCCTATTTATTGTCGAAAGGCTATGCCGCTCCCGATTTTATGAAAATATGTAAACAACAGAATTTGTGCTCAGGCTCTGCTCAATGAACCCGCCTTTTAAATACAAAGCCTACATCAGCTATAGCCACAAGAATGAACGCTGGGCCAAATGGCTGCTTCACGCTATTGAATCGTACCGTGTACCGCGAAAGCTGGTTGGGATGACCACCAAAGTTGGCGACGTGCCTGCCAGGGTCAGGCCGGTTTTCCGGGACCGCGATGAGTTGCCGTCAGCGCCAGATTTAGGCGATACAGTTAAAGATGCCTTGCTCAATTCTGAAAACCTGCTGGTCATCTGTTCACCCGAGGCTGCCGCATCGCACTGGGTGAACGAAGAGATCCGTGCATTTGCGAAACTCGGAAAAACCAATCGAATATTTTGTGTGATCGTGGAGGGTGAGCCTGACGGCACGAATGCAGAGCACGCTTGTTTCCCTCCCGCACTGGCCGAAGTGGGTTTGAATGAGCCATTGGCTGCCGATGTCCGCAACTGGGCTGATGGCAAGCACGTGTCACGGCTTAAATTAATTTCGGCCATGCTGGGTTTGTCACTGGATCAACTCCGGCGTCGCGACTTGCAAAAGCGCCAAAAGGGATGGGCTTTTGCTGCTGTGGCATCGGTGGTTTTGGCGGCGGTTTTGGTGGTTGCTGTCACATCCCGGATTTCTACACAGCAGCGCAGAGTGTCCGGCGAATCACTGGTGGGCTATAAACTCAATGAATTGCGCACTTTGTTGGTGGTATCAGAAGATCCGGAAAACCTGAGTCGACTGAAAAACTGGAAGAAACAGGATATTGCCAACCTGCTTGCGCAGGCTGGCGATGGCGATCAAGCGCTTAGCGATGCCGGGCTGAAATGGCGGGATGAAGGTAACGAACTGCAAACCAGCGGCCAACTGACTGCAGCCATGGAAAAGTTTCAGCAGTCCTGGGTGTTCTTTGCGGAAGACTACCATCGCAACACCGCCCATTTAAATTCTCTGTTCGAGCTTGGACAGGCGGAGTTTTATATTGGCCAAATTTATCTGGCAATGGGCAATTTTGCCAAAGCCAGAACTGCATTTACCAACTACGCAGAAATAACCCGGCGTTTGATTGTCCGCCAGCCACAAAATGCCGAATGGGTACTGGAAATGGCCTATGCCTTGACCAATCTGGGCGTTTTGCAAGACAAGGTGAATGCCGACCAACCTGAGCGTCGTCTGCAATTGATTCAATCAGCGTTGGAATACAATCAGATTGCGCTGGTATTGGATCCTGACAATAGTCTGTATCAATCAGAGCTGGGCCAGTCCCACGCGTTTCTTGCCGATGCCCAACGGGATGTGTGCGATCTGGAAGGCGCACTGCAATCAAGACAGAAGAATGTACAGCTAGAGCAGCTGGCTCTGGATGCAGACAAAACCAATCTATACAGAATGGGAGAGGTGGCAAAAGCATTGAGTGGCTATTCGCTGATTCAGGCCGACCTTGGTCTGGAGGATGAAGCGAGGCAAAACCTGAAGCGCGCTATTGGCTTGATGAAACTGTATGCCATGCAATATCCCGAAGATGCGGCCGCAACGCTGTTCCTATTGCTTCGAGAGCAAAGGCTGATCGCGTTGGGTACTGATACAGAAGATACTTCTGCGGACGCACAGAAACTTGAAGAGCTGACCATTCAATGGCGTGAGTTTAATTCGGGTGGCCAGGCACTCAGCATCGATGTGAGCAGCAGTTATGTAGATTTCCTGTTGGAAAGTGCCCGGCAGGCAGAATTGTCGGGAAACACCGCTTTGGCGGAACATTCTCTTGCAGAAATTTTCACGGAATTGCTTCAAACACTGGCAAGGATGCCAGGCTACCGCCGTGCAGAAAATCAGCTGGTACTTGCCGCTTATCGTTTTTGGAATATCAATGGTCAGCTGCCACCGGAAACGGTGTTGGCAAGGCTGCCGGATTATGAACTTGGCCGTGGCCGTGCTCGTGACTGTAACGATGCGAGCATGGCAGTCAGGAAATCTTTGATGCTGGGCGATCGCAAGGCGGCAGCACAATTCACAGATTATTTGTTGGATAAGTCCTATCATGAAGATAGGTTTATGAGTTTATGCAAGTCCTATTCAATTTGCACCGGATAGTTCGGGGTGACCGATCCGGTGGTGGTAAACAATTCAGTCACCCTACTATTAAGGGATAAGGGATCAGCAATGAAGAAATTTAAAAAAACTATCGGGCAGCTATCAAAAATGGCAATTGGATTGGCCCTGCTTGGTGCGCTCTATACTACCCACGCGAGCGCACAAACCTTAAACGTCGACCTAATGATCAACGATGATCAAACCGAAATCACACCACAAAGCAGAGGTAACTGCACAAATGGAAATCACCCCGGCTGTGTGCAAACAACAAAAGCAAGTCACGCGGATATTAACTTTCATTTGAAGAATGAGTACACCGACTGCAACAGAGCGCCGGGAGCCAAATGGGAGTTATCTGCGGTCATTTTGGGTGGAAAAAACAGCCCGACGAAGCCTGCTAGTTGGGGCACGCTGGATGCTGAAGTGACTGCCGATTTTGATTTTGCCGATGCGGCTTCCGGGTTGCTGAAGGTTGAAAACGGATCCAATGGCAGGAAACTTTCCATCAGTGACAAGAATCAATATGCATATGACATCTGGTATACAGTTGAGGCCGAGTGTGTGGGCACGGATGGAGCAATTTTGGATACATTGAAAGTTGATCCACGGGTTTCAAACGTAGGACAATAAGGGTCGCATCATGCACCTGACTGTTGGAATTACAGGTCATCGAAATCTGGTGACTGATGAAATTCCCGCACTAAAACAAAAAGCGCGGGAATTTTTCCTGCAGTTGAGAAACGAATACCCTGACTTAACTTTGCAGTTGGTTACCCCTTTGGCAGAAGGTGCCGATCGTCTGGTGGCCGATGTTGCAACGGACCTGGGGTTGGAGCTCGTAATTGTTTTACCCATGCCACAGTCCGAATACGAGCAGGATTTTTCTTCCCCCCAGGCGATAGCTCAATTACGGGAGTCATTGCATGAGGCGCGCGTGATTCAGTTACCGCCGGTGTCTGCTGATATGGAAACGGCCGGCGTGTTGACTGACCGCCAGCGACAGTACGCGCAACTAGGGGTTTTTGTTTCTAACCACTGTCAGATTCTGCTGGCCTTGTGGGATGGTAAAGCCACCAAAGAGGTTGCAGGCACGGCCGGTGTGGTCAACTATCACTTATTCTCGGTGATGCCTGGCTATTCGATTGTAGAACTGTCGCCCAATCTATTGGCGAACAATGAAAATGACCTGTGTTACCACATTGCCTGCTCCAGAGATCAGCAGGATGGCCAGCCGGAGCAAGCCCTAAAACCTTTGGAGGCGGCATGGGTTACCGCAACTCACGGGCGGTCGAGTGACCAACAAATGCCCCAGGATTACGCGACTATGCTGCATCGCTTGCAGGACTACGATCTGGATACGGCGAAGTATCAGGATGCAATCCTGGCAGAGAGTTTTGACCTTTTGAAAAATGCGCCCGATCTTCAATGCCCTCCCGGGACAATAGATATTGGCAAGCAACACAGCATTGCTGATTGGTTGGCCATGCATTTTCAAAAACGCGTCGCGGGCAGTCTGATTGCAACCCATAGCATTGCTGTGATTATCGGGCTGGTATTTATTCTTTATTCGGAACTCAGCGGCCTGGATTTTCTGGTGAATGTGTTTTTGCTGGCTTTTCTGGTCGGGTTCATCATTTTTAAAATTGGCGAACGACGCGATTGGCACCGTAAATATCTGGATTATCGCGCGCTGGCAGAAGGCCTTCGCGTACAGTTCTACTGGTCTCTGGCGAGCGTCATTGATATTCGATCGGCCGAATTTGCTTATGATAATTTTTTACAGAAACAGGACGTAGATCTCGGCTGGATCAGGCATGTGATGCGCAACCTGAGCCTGACCCGAAGTCGCGAACAGGCGCCCTCACCTGAATGGCTGGGTTGGGTTATCAAGGAGTGGGTAGGTGATGGGAATAGCGGCAACGGGCAGTTGGCCTACTATCAGCGCAAGCAATCTGAAAAGGCCAAACGGTTTAAAATGACTACTCTGATGGGTGCCTTGGCCCTGTGGATAGGTATCATGATCGCAGTGATATTGGCCATTTTCGGTCATGAAATTACCAATTTGCAACGCCAAGCCTTGCTGGTAATGATGGGTATATTCCCTCTTATTGCCGGTATTCGAGACGCCTACTCATACAAAAGAGCAGAAAAAGAGCTGATCAAGCAATATCGCTTTATGCATGCAGTATTCTTAAATGCCAAGCGCTTGTTGGACGATTCTGATGATCCGAAATTTCAGCGTCGGGTGCTACGCGCCCTTGGCAGCGCAGCGCTGGAAGAAGATGCTGAATGGATACTGATGCATCGCGAGCGACCAATCGAACACAGCGGCCTGCAAGCTTAACCGGGAACTGCAGCCTGGTCCGGGCTGATCACCGGTTCAAGCGGCCCTCAATCAAATTCTCGACCACTTCGGGCTCGGCCAACGTTGAGGTATCCCCCAGGTTGGAATGCTCGTTCTCGGCGATTTTTCGCAAAATCCGCCGCATGATTTTTCCAGAACGGGTTTTTGGTAACGAAGGCGCCCACTGGATCAAATCCGGTGAGGCGATGGGACCGATTTCCTTGCGCACATGATTTCGCAATTCGGCTCTTAACTCATCGCTGGGGTCGATACCTGCAATCAGTGTGACATAAACATAAATGCCCTGACCTTTGATGTCGTGCGGGTAGCCTACAACTGCTGATTCAGCGACCGCCGGATGAGACACCAGTGCGCTTTCCACCTCGGCTGTTCCCATTCTGTGCCCGGAAACATTCAGCACATCATCAACGCGTCCCGTTATCCAGTAATAACCATCCTCATCCCGTTTACAGCCGTCACCTGTGAAGTACTTGCCTGCATATGTGCTGAAATAGGTGTCGATGAAGCGTTGGTGGTCGCCATAAATAGTGCGCATCTGCCCTGGCCAGCTGTCGGTGATAACCAACTGCCCTTCGGCAACGCCCTCCAGCACCCGGCCTTCACCATCCACAATTTCCAGGCTGACGCCCGGTAGCGGAAAAGTAGCAGAGCCCGCCTTCATCGGCGTGGCACCCGGCAAGGGTGAAATCATGATGCCGCCGGTCTCGGTTTGCCACCAGGTGTCAACGATCGGACAGCGGCCTTCGCCCACAACATTAAAATACCACTCCCAGGCCTCGGGATTGATGGGCTCGCCGACGGTTCCAAGCAGACGCAATGATTGCCGGGAAGTGCTTTTTACCGGGGTCTCGCCCTCCCGCATCAAAGAACGTATTGCGGTCGGAGCTGTATAAATAATGTTGACTTGATGTTTGTCACACACGCGCCAGAAGCGGCTGCAATCAGGGTAATTGGGAACGCCCTCAAACATCAGGGTAGTGGCGCCATTGGCCAATGGACCATAGACGATGTAACTGTGACCGGTTACCCAGCCGACATCGGCGGTACACCAGTAGATGTCGCCATCCTGGTAATCAAAAACGATTTCATGGGTAAACGAGGCGTGCACCATATAGCCGCCAGTGGTGTGTAGAACGCCTTTGGGCTTGCCAGTGGACCCTGAGGTGTAAAGGATGAACAACGGGTCCTCTGCGCCCATCTCCTCGCAAGGACAGTCATCTGTAACCTCTGCCTCACGCTCGTGCAGCCAATGATCTCTGTCGTCCTGCATCGGCAAATCGGTGCCAGTGTTGCGAACCACTAATACAGATTCAAGTACAGCCATCACGCCATCGCGCTTACATGCCTCATCCACATTGGCTTTCAGCGGAATGGTTTTGCCGCCGCGCAAGCCTTCATCGGCGGTAATGACGATGGAAGATTTGCAGTCGATGATCCGGCCGGCCAGTGCATCAGGTGAAAAACCTCCAAACACCACCGAGTGGATAGCGCCAATACGAGCACAAGCCAACATGGCAACGGCTGCTTCCGGAATCATGGGCATATACAGGGTAATTCGATCGCCACGACCGGCGCCCAGACCTTTCAACACGTTGGCCATGCGGCAGACTCTTTGATGCAACTCGCGATAGGTGATGTGCAAGTCGCGCTCCGGGTCGTCGCCTTCCCAGATAATGGCTGTTTGTTCGGCGCGGGTTTCAAGGTGCCGGTCGAGGCAGTTGTAGCAGGCATTCAGAGTGCCATCTTCAAACCAGCGGATATGCAGATCTTGTTTGTCGAAAGAAACATCCTTGATCTTGCTGAACGGTTTTATCCAATTGATGCGTCTGGCTTGTTCAGACCAGAATCCAGGATTGTCCTGCATCGAATGCTGATACATTTCCTGATAGCGTGATTGATCGACTCGGGTTCTGGCCGCTGCGGCAGCAATGATGGGATGGGTATAGTTCATGATAAATCTCGTTCCAAATTTATTTTCCAAGTTTATTAATTTCAGATCTGCTAATTTCAGATCTGCTAATTTCAGATCTACTAATTTCAGGCCAATTTATTCCGACCTGTTCTTTGAGTCTACTTATTCCAGGTCATTGAGGGGCGCCAACCCCACAACCACAAAAGTGCTGCGCCAAAAAACAATCCTCCGAGATGGGCAAAGTGCGCGACCTGCGGCAGCATTCCGGTTACGCCAAATATCAGTTCGGCAGCACCATAAATCAGTACAAACCATTTTGCCTTGATGGGCACCGGAAAGAATAACAAAAACAATTTATTGTTCGGCCACATTACCCCGTAGGCCAGCAGCAGACCAAATACCGCGCCCGATGCACCGATAGTCGGGTAAATTTCTGCACTGAAATATTGTACCAGCATCTGAATCAAACCCGCGCCGAGTATGCAAACACCGTAATACCTGGCGTAGCGCTGACTGCCCCAGGTTTTTTCCAGAGGGAAGCCGAACATGAACACCGCAAACATATTAAAAAATATGTGGTTAAAGCTGCCATGTAAAAACCCGTAGGTCAGCAATTGCCAGGCCTCAAAGTAACCACTGAACAATGGCCACAATGCCAGATGTTCGAATGATGTCCGGAAAAAACTTTCTGAATTCATCTGCAGCCCATAAATAATGGCGCAAACGGCGATTATGCCTATGGAAACTACCGGTTGGCGCGCGCCGGGCGGTCTGATTTCTTGGTTCAAAAAGAATCTCCAGTGAGACGTTGTGTGATTTGCTGGTTTACAATAATACAATGACTAAAAATAACAACCTTGATTCGCCCCCATCTTTGAAGTTTTCCAGCTTGCCAGCGGCCAGAGGTGTTGCCTGGTTAGGACTGGCGTGGACAATAGTGAGATCGCAGACAATCCGTCTGCTGCTCATCAGTTTGTTTTTTCAATTCTTCCTCAGTTTTGCGCAAGCTGGCATGTTGGGCCTTGTGGTTCTTTTGTGCTTGCCGGTGTTGAGTGCAGGTATCCTGCATAGCTTGCATTGCGCTGCACTGGGTCAAAAACCTTTGTTGGCGATGCTGTTTGTCGGGTTTTCAAGCTTCAGGAGTCTAAGTAAACTGCTATTGCTGGGCGCTGTGGTGATGGTTATTGGCTTACTGGTGGTCACAATAGCGATGTCAGGACAAGTTATGAATCTCGACCCGGATTTGCTCGCACGTATCGAGCAGGGTGATCTTGAGGCCATACAGTCAATAGACCCGCAAGTGATTAAAAATGCCATGTTCGCAATGCTGATTGGTGCGGCCATCAGTGGAACGCTGACCTATTTTGCTGTGCCGCTGATCTGGTTTAAGCAGGCAACAGTAGGCCAATCGATATTGTTGGGCTTGGCTGCGATGGCGAAAAACTGGAAACCGCTGCTGGTCCTCGGTTTATTGCTAGGCTTGTTAGCAATGCCTCTAGGTTTGTTGTTCGGTATTTTCTATTTCGCGGCACTACAAGGTGGGGCTGTCTCGTCGGTGATGGCATTTCTTATTTTATTGTTTGGGCCATTGTTTCAGTTGCTGGTTTTCAGTACTCAATATGTAGCTTTTCGCGACATATTCAGGCTTGAAACAAAGTCGGACATGGATGCTCAAGAGCACGGCAATCAACTGGTAGCTTAATCTGCATCGTCCCCATTTTCGACGTTTTGTTCATCTTCGGGTGCTTTCTCGGGTATAAGAATCCGGGCAAAAATAATTCCAACCTCAAACAACAACCACATTGGCAGCGCCAGCAAAGTTTGTGACATAACGTCTGGCGGTGTTAAAACCATGCCCAACGCAAAGGCGCCAACGATGACATACGCTCTGTAACTGGCCAGTTTGTTGGCGGTGGTGATACCGGTTGCCACCAGGATGATGGTTGCAATGGGTACTTCGAAGGCAATGCCAAATGCCATGAACAGGGTCATAACAAAATCCAGATATCTGCTGATATCCGTCATCATCGAGACGCCTTCCGGGGTAACCTTGGTGAAAAAACCAAACATCAGTGGGAACACGACGAAGTAAGCAAAGGCGAAGCCGGCATAAAATAAAAATATGGATGACAGCAGCAAAGGTCGGGCCAGACGTTTTTCATGTTTGAATAGGGCGGGTGCCACAAAAGCCCACAGTTGATACAAAATAACGGGAACTGCGAGCAGTACCGCGACCATCAAGGTCAGTTTGAACGGTGTCAAAAATGGCGATGCCACATCAATGGCAATCATGCTGCTGCCGGCCGGCATTTTTGATATCAGGGGATCGGACAATGCCTGGTAAAGCTGGCGCGAGAACGGTAGCAAGGCCACCAAAGCCACCAGCACCGCCACACAGGACTTCAGCAGGCGACTGCGAAGCTCAACCAGATGCTGCAGGAAGCTGAGCTCCTGATCTTCGCTTTCTTCGTCTTCGGCTATGCTGCCTGTTCTGTCGTTATCGGCCATAGGTGTTTTTAACTTTTGGAGCTGGCATGCTGATCGCTGCCAGGTTCATCAGAATGTTCAATCTTGCCTATATCCTCACCAGCTTCTTGCGTATCCGGGTCGGAAGACAGTTTCTTTGAAGACTTGGATTCGGGTTTCAATATGGAATTCACATCGGGCAGGTCGGGCTTCAGATCTTTGCCAAGTTGCTTGAATTCATCGCGAACCTCTTTCATTGGTTTAGCGATATCAGCTTCGGCGATTTCGGCCTCGATAGTGGAGCGTAAACTTGCCCAACTGGCACGCGCCTTGCGCACCAGGCCGCCCAGGGTCCGGGCAACGGCAGGCAGTCTTTCCGGGCCGAGAACGATCAGTCCTACCAGCCCGAGCAAGAATATCTCGGCAAAACCTACATCAAACATCTGAGTCGGTCGGGCGTGAGGCCGCAGCATTTTCCTTTTGTTTTTCTGTTTCTGCAGCAGACTTTTCAGCTGTGGTTATCTGTTCCGGATCTTTATCTTCTTGATCTTTGTCTTCCGGTTCGTCTTCCATGCCTTTGCGGAAGCCTTTTATGGCCCCACCAAGGTCAGAACCAACATTACGCAGACGTTTGGTTCCAAAAACGACAACAACGATCAATAGCAGTATCAATAACTGCCAAGCACTTATTCCACCTAACATGATTTAACTCCGGTACTTTCTGGGTGTAGGCATTCTAGCCCATAGAGCGCGCTTTGGCTCGTAAAATACAACGATATAAAGGATCAGTGCTACGGACGGCGGGACAGAACGAAAGTTCCAATCAGCATGATTAACAAGATGGCAAGGCCACGACCACCTTCATTCAAAGCCGGAATCACTGGAGTCAGGGTGCCACCGGTTGTCGGAGGCGGCGGTGGATTAGTGCACAGCGCTGGTGGCGCGATCGCCAGACTCTCAAAACCGATTTCGGTAGTTATGCTGACCGAAGTTGCTTTGCCCGTGGTGGTATCAATTCTGAGCACCTGGCTTGGCAGGTCGGCGATGGTGTTGTTAATCAGGCGGCGGTCTGTGATTGCCCATAAATCGCCATTGGCGTCAAACGACAGGCCACCTTGATTGTATTCACCAGCAGATGTGCCCAGCGGGCCGATCAATGTTGCTGCACCGGTGTTCGGGTCAATGCTATACAAGTTGGGGGCATCGGTTGTGCCATTTGCGAACTGACCATTGCCCAGACCATAAATTTTCGTGGGATTGCCAATCGATGCAATCGCGCTGATGTTTTGTCCCAGGGCACCAGTTGAACCAACGATCTGGTTGCTACCGTTCATATCGAGTTTGTATAAAGTTTGAGTTCTGACTGACGTGACATAAAGGCTGTTGTCACAACTGAATGTCATACCAAAATCGTTGCCACCACCAGCGGAAAACCCGGCCAGCTTGATTTCATCCTGCACTTTGATAGCGCCGGTAGTTTTGCTGATGGGGAAAAGTGTGAGTGAATCATCATCGATGCCCCACAACGTTCCGTCCGGCGCAATCGCCAAACCTTCAGTGTCCAGACGATCTTGCGTACCAACTGTCAATTTGCCTAAGCGTTGGTGAGTACCGGTAGCCAAATCGATAGAATAGAGGCTGTCCTCAGTGGCTTGATTCCCGCTGTCAGAATTTACGCTGTACGCCATAGGCGCAGCCTTCGCCGTGATGACGAATACCGTAAAAATGGCTAACAGGGCAATATTTAATTTCGTATACATTCAGGCAACATCCGGCCTTGTCGCTTCAGCAACTGGAGGATAATGCTAGCAGAAAAAAACAGTTATAACAAAGCCTTATGTTAATTACAGCGCGTGATACAAGAGCATGTTGCGAAAACGCAACAACAGAATTTTCAAGTATAAAATCAATTGATCCATATGGTTTTGGTGCTATCGCAAGGTTGGCGTTGCTTTCGCGCCGGTCGGATATTTAAACCAGCGGGTCGATTGAAGATACAATCGGTATTTCAGGCCAGGGTGTCTCTTTTTGACAACAAAAAATAATTCCGGATTTGGAGACATGTTTTGCTTGTGACCGATTGCGTCTCTATGCCTCAAGCCCCACAATTGAGGCATGGATATATTCAGAGTGTTTCAAATCGAGGCGGCTCACCATTTGCCCAATGTTCCGGCCGGCCACAAATGTGCACGATTGCATGGCCATTCATTTCATATTGAAGTTCATGTTAGCGGTGATGTAGACGAGCATGCTGGCTGGGTGATGGATTTTGCCGACCTGAGAGCTATTTTTCAGCCGCTGTATGACCAGCTCGATCATCATTATCTGAATGAGATCGAAGGGCTCGAGAACCCAACCTCAGAAAATCTGGCTAAATGGATATGGCAAAACCTGACAGCGGACCTGCCAGGGTTGAGAAAAGTGGTCGTTCAAGAAACCTGCAACGCGGGTTGCGTGTATCGCGGCGCCTGATCAGCAGCCAGCACATCCTGAGTTGTTATCACAAAAAGGCTTGTTGCTGGATTTCCCGCAACGACAAAGAGCTCCACTCATGGAAGAGTACTCCTGACCTTTATTGTTATAAACGCGCAGGTATCCACGAAACTTTAATGGACCGTCTTTGACGCAAGTTACCGTAATAGTTTGCGGTCGTTTGACCGGCATGCAGTCAGACAATCTGTGAATGTTACCGTTGTCGAAAAACTCAATGTTCAGGTGCTGATCGTCGCACAGCGGCCTGTTATTTGAGCCACCACAGCGGCACAGGGTCAAGTGATTGGCGTGGCTGACATTGCCTTCCTCGTCAATCAAAGTGATGTTCCCGGTCATCTTCAATGGGCCACCATTGGTGACCAACACCTCGTTGGGTAACTCAAGTTTCTTGGGGACAATCTTGTTACCGCGCTGCTCATGAAACCAACGATCAAGCGCCTTTTCGCCAGTGTTTTCAGCTGGTGAAACAGCACTCTCAGATTGAGTTGGTGCGTGCGGGTCGGGTTGCGCTGATGGGTAGTCTGTGTCTTTAAGTGCAGACGGTTGGGCGAGAACCGTATTTGCTTTTTCCATGATTGAGAAGCTCCTGATTATTTCAATCCCTTTCCAGTTATTCCATTCCCTTGGGTATACTGATCATTCACAATACGCCTTCTGTGTGTAAATTCAAGGGATTTTTATGTTAATAAACGGGAAGTTAATGAAAAATTTAGTATTTGCACTATTCCTTATGTTACCTGTTTTATCAATATCTGCGCCGCCATCTGCACCAGATCGCATCCGTGGAGAAGGCCCATATGAGCGCTTGATCCTGCGCAACGTCATCGTAGTAAATGGAGAAGGAGCGCCTCCCATTGGTCCAATGGACGTGCTGATCAAAGGTAATCGAATTGCCGAACTTAGCAGTTTGGGCCTGCTCCAGCCATTCCCTGACGATAACCGCATTCCAGTGCTGCCGGGAGACAAAGTGCTGGAACTGAACGGTGCTTATCTGCTGCCTGGTTTCATCGACCTGCACACACATTTTGGCGGCAAAGATCAGGGCGTAACTTCGGAGTATGTTGCCAAACTGTGGCTGGGTCACGGCATTACGACGGTTCGTGAAGTAGGTAGTTCTTATGGACTGGATTGGCTTATTGAGCAACAGAAACGAAGCCAATCGAACGACATAGCAGCACCCAGAATATTTCCGTATATCATTTTTGGTCAGGGCCACGATGGTCCAATTCTTGAAGAAGATGATGCTCGTCGGTGGGTTAGAGATGTTGCGAAGCAGGGAGCTTACGGGATCAAGTATTTCGGTGCGCCAGCCAATATCATGCAAGCCTCAATAGAGGAGGCCAACAAGGCTGGACTCGGCACCACCATGCACCATGCCCAATTAGATGTTGTGCAATGGAACGTGCTGGACTCTGCACGTGCCGGTATGACCAGCATGGAACATTGGTATGGGCTGCCGGAAGCGATGTTTGACGACAAAGTGATTCAGGATTACCCGGCCGATTACAATTATTCAAATGAACAGGATCGATTTGGCGAAGCCGGTCGACTGTGGACTCAGACTGCTGAACCCGGTTCGGAAAAGTGGAATGCTGTTCGTGACGAACTCATCTCGCTGGACTTCACTCTTGATCCCACCTTAACCATCTACGAAGCCAGTCGCGACTTGATGCGTGAAATGAACGCCGACTGGCAGGAAGAATATACCCCGCCATCGCTGTGGGCGTTCTTTCAGCCATCACTGGTCTCCCACGGTTCTTACTGGCATGACTGGACCACCGCAGATGAAATCGCCTGGAAAAACAACTACCGAATCTGGATGCAATTTCTGAATGACTACAAAAATCACGGAGGCCGGGTAACGCTAGGCTCGGACGCAGGATTCATATTCAAACTGTATGGTTTTGGCTATATTCGCGAGATGGAGCTATTGCAGGAAGCAGGCTTTACACCGCTTGAAGTGCTGCGCTCCGCCACCTTTCTTGCCTCCCAGGTCTTGAACATGGAAGACCAGATCGGCTCCATCCGTGTAGGGAAGTTAGCCGACCTGGTGGTGGTTGACGAAAACCCTTTAGCCAATTTCAAAGTTCTCTACGGCACCGGCCACTTCAAGCTGGGCGACGATAACAAGCCGACCCGCGTGGGTGGTGTGAAATACACGATCAAGGATGGCATTGTTTATGATGCTAAGGAGTTGTTGGCGGATGTTCGGAAAATCGTAAGGGATGCCAAGGCTGGCGAGTAGCCAACGGTTTCTTGGGGGGAAGTAGTTTTCGAAAGCGGGTTTCGTTTTAATGGCCGATTCTGAAGCTTTGGTGCGAGGTCGGCGGTTTTTAAAAGCCACCCCACCGGAGTTGTGGGGTTGTTGTTTCGGATCATCACCTGACAGATTCCGTGCTCCTTTTCCATCGTCAAAAAGCGAAGTCACTCAAATCCCGTCGGGAGCAGTGGCTGCATAGCTTGCAGCCGGGGTATCTGAGACAGGAGTCGAGGATAAGCGCTACAGGGAGAAGGTGAGACCGGTAGCTACCGGTCGAGAGGCCAGCCTGGGCTGTGTACTCGAGCGTCCCCGGCGGTAAGCTATGCGGCCGATGCGACCCACCCCCAAAATGAGCCGTTATCAAAACGGTAAATTAAACCGTTTCAGTCAGCCCCCATCAACCCCTTCAAGTCCACCAACACCTCATTTGTATGCTCTTCAGGATCCACATCTTCGTAATGCTTAGCGATATTCCCTTCCGGGTCCACCAGAAACGATTGCCGGCTGGCAATCTGCATTAATTTGTAATCGCGCAGCACACCATAAGCTTTGGCAGTTGAGCCTTCAGTGTCAGCCAGGATGGTGAATGGCAGTTTGTACTTGTCGGAGAATTCCTTGTGGGAATCTACATCGTCAACAGAGATGCCGACCACATTGGCGCCAATGGCCTGGAACGCATAAATGTTGTCGCGGAAGTTGCAGGCTTCGGTGGTACAGCCAGGAGTGTCGTCTTTGGGGTAGAAGTATACCGCCAGCCACTCTCCGCGGTAGTCCTTGAGATCGTGCCAGTCTCCATTCTGATCCTGCAATTTGAATTCAGGGGCGGCTGAACCGACCGCAGGCGAGTCGTCTGCAAAGGCGGCGCTGGAAGCAAATGCGATCAGCAAGGAAAGCAGAATGTTTTTCATGATGGCGTGCTCTTGTTGAGTGGGGGTCTGTCCGATTATAGAAGCTTTATATCCGATTTGTTGATCAGGAAGAGAATACCAGTCTCGGGCGGTTAAATAAATTCGCTGCCACTGCTGCAAACATCACTCCGAGAATCAATGTGCTGCCGGCTGAAAGTGCCACCCAGAGTAGCGATACGGTCTCACCGCGAACAAACTCGGCTATCAGCAGACTTTGTGAAAACATCGGTATGGTCATCATCCAGGTTTCCGGCGTCATTGGATTCACCATAAAGATAAGGCTTGGAATCATCGGAATCATGAATACCAGGCCCATATATGATTGTGCTTCACGCAGGCTTTTCGCCAATGCGGCCAACGTTGTGAGCATGGCGGCTGCCAATACGACCACTGGTGTTACAATCAGCAGAATACCAGCCAGTGCAGTCATGCTCATGTGCAGATCAACGCCCAAAGCGCCGGTCGGCAGCAACGGAAATGCGAAGCGGAACGACACCAGGGTCAATGCCAGCGAGGCAAAAGCAAAGGTGGCGGTGGCCCCCATTTTGCCCAACATGATCTGCCATCTGGGCACGGGGTTAATGAGCAGCGGCTCGAGGGATTTACGCTCTTTTTCACCCGCTGTGCTGTCTACTGCCAGATGCATGCCGCCGGTAAAAGCGGTGATCATCAGGACATAAGGCAGCATGATCATAATCAGCATGCCACGACTTTGGGGAGTCGACAGATCCACGTCCCTGACCATTATCGGAGACTGGATAGAGGGAGAAATGCCTCTGAGCTGCAAACGTAGCTGGCCGATCTGGCCACCGTAGCCCCGCAGTAAGAGCTTAACTTTTTGGATCGGGATTTCAGAGCCGCGTCTGGAGGGATCTGCAATCACCTCCACAACAGCCGGTTCACCGGCGTTCCACTGCTGCGGAAATTTCTCCGGAATGCGGATGACCACCGACTCCACTTGCTGTTTAACATCGGCTTCAGGATCGACCGGCGCAGCTTTGATGATAACGCCCTGTTGTTCCAGAAAATTAATTAAATTGGGGGCATGTTCTGCGCCCACGACCGGCACTTCCAAAACCTGTTCAACTTTTTCCTGTTGCTTGCTGGCAGCAAAATAGCCCAGTCCTATAAATAGAATTGGAAACAGGATGGGGCCGAGTAATACAGAATTGAAAAGGGAGCGCCGATCGCGCAGGTTTTCGCGGATCTCTTTTTTGTAAACCGTCAGGAAGCCATTCATCCCATTAATCCCTCTTCGCTGCCAATCAAGTTAACAAAAGCGTCCTCAAGGCTGTCGCAACCACTCTTGCGCATCAGTTCATCCGCGCTGCCATCGGCTGCAATGCGGCCTTTTGCGATGATGACAATTCGATCACACAAAGCAGCTACTTCCTGCATGATGTGGGTGGATAAAATAACCGAGTGGCCGGCTTCTTTCAGGCTCAAGATATAGTGTCTCAACGCCCGTGTGCTCATCACATCCAGACCGTTGCTAGGCTCATCCAGCAGCACAGTTTGCGGGCGGTGGATCATGGCGCGGGCAATGGCGACCTTAACCCGCTGGCCTTGAGAAAATCCCTCGGTGCGGCGTTCAATAAAGTCCTGCATGTCGAGTGTTTGAGCCAGTTCCCTGATGCGGAACTCAATATCCTTGTTTTTCATACCGTGTAATTTGCCGTAATAAGCAATGTTCTCTCTGGCCGTCATACGCGTGTACAAACCGCGGCTGTCAGGCACCACGCCCAAGGTGCGCTTTATCGCCATGGCATCGTTTTTGGGGTCAAGTCCATCAATGCGAATTTCGCCATCATCGGGCGGTAACAAAGAGTACAGCATGCGTAAGGTAGTGGTTTTTCCTGCACCATTGGGGCCAAGCAAACCTGTTATTTCGCCATCGCGGGCTTCAAAAGATATGCCTCTTACGGCTTTCACTTCTCCAAAAGACTTGTGCAGATCGGTAACTTTAATCATGGCTTCGGTCCAAGCAAGCTGGTGAAGAATGGCGCCGGCTGAATATGATCAACGCAGCTGGTATCAAGACCATCTGCACTGCCGGACTCGATAAAAGCCGTCGTGATTTCCTTCAAACAGACGTTTTTCATGACCGAATGTGCCTGGCCACGAGCAACGAGATTCAGGCTATTGGAAAAACTTTTGGCGGTGAGTGCTGCATATTCCGGTGGTGTAACGGGGTCGCGAGCGCCAGACATCAGTAATACCGGCACCTCAGAAACCACCGGTTGGTGAAAATTATCCGGCACGCTGGTTCGAGGCCAGACTTTGCACCGCACATCGGTCACTTGCATAAACAAATCGCCTAATAAGGTGTCGCTGTTGTCGGCCGTAAGATCCAACTCGGGATAATCCTCGTTGCACATCACCGACATTTCCATGCCCTGCGCCAACATCTCATTTAAGCCACTCATCACCAGAATGGCCTGAACTGTCAGGCGCGAGAGGTCGCCCGTCGTTAACGCCTCGTGCACCAATAAGGGGATTAACGCCTGCGTTTCGCTGGAATAGCTTAAAAATCGGATCGCGGCGGCAAGAACATCTGCATTGACCAGAATGTCCTGAGCCTTTCCGGTTACCGGATTGATGATGGTGATTTCCTGCGGGGCTTCTCTCAAGCGGGAAAATAACTGCTTCAGTTCCTCAGTCTGATTGGGGAACAAACTGCTGCAGTCAGCATCGTTGGCACAATCTTCAAATACAGCTGCAACGCTTTGATCCAGCATCCTGGCGTGATCCTGGCCAAGCGCCAGTTGCATGGGTACAACGCTGTCGAGCGTCACAGTTCGTACAGTTTCAGGATAGTTCCGCAAGTAAACCTGAGCAGCGCGGGTGCCGTATGAGACACCCATCAGGTTAATTTTGTCGTAGCCCATAGCCAGACGAACCTGATTGTAATCAGACATGGCGATGGTGGTGGTGTAAAAACGCGGGTCACCGTCTAGTGCTGCCAGACATTTTTCAGTTTCAGTGCGGACCAGTTCCAGATCTATTTCCTGATTCAGGTCTTCGTTGATTTCGGACTTACATGCCAGCTTGTTCGATTTGCCTGTGCCGCGCTGGTCGATCATTACGATGTCCCGAGTCTTGCGAATCTGATCGAGTATCGGCCGGATAATTACCCAGGTTTCGCTGGCCGCCTGCCCTGGCCCGCCGGCAAAGAAAAACACCGGGTCGGGCTCTTTGCTGCGGCCAGTGGCGGTAGCGAGCGCAACATTCAAGCTGATCTTTCGGCCGTCGGGTTGGTCTGGATTCTCGGGCACCTCATAGCTGCCACAGCGGGCTTCTGCGCTGTAGTTGGTGCCCGGCAGGTTTAACGTGCAGTTACTGAACTCGATTTGGTTAGTATCCGGCAAGGCCAGCGCGTTGCCAGTGAGGCAAATGAACAGAAACAAAAAATATTTATACATACGACCGAATTTGTAATGACCGACTGACAGGTTAAACATCACGCGCTCTGCCGTCTATAGGTTAGATGTCATGAATAGACATAAAATTAGCGGGGTTTGATGATTGGGTTTTGCAGTTTGGGTTCAACACCACATACAGTAATTTCATCCGTATAATAGTTTGCTTTATGCTTTCGGTCAGAGCGGCAAATTCATACTCACAGGTAAACTCGATTTTATGTACGCATTAGAAGTAAACAACCTCAAAAAAACCTACTCCAGTGGCGTGCAGGCGCTCAAAGGTATCAGCCTGAATGTTAAAGAGGGTGATTTTTTTGCTTTTCTGGGCCCCAATGGTGCCGGCAAGTCGACCTTGATTGGCATCATCAGTTCGCTGGTTAATGCCAGTTCCGGTGAAACCAAAGTGTTTGATGCCAGTGTCCAGAAAGATCGTTCCAGAGCCATGTCTTATATCGGCCTGGTGCCGCAGGAATTGAATTTCAATCAGTTTGAAAAGCCGGTTGAAATCATTGTGAATCAAGCGGGTTACTACGGCATTGAGCGCAATGTGGCACTCGAAAGGGCGGAAAAATACCTCAAGCAATTACAGTTGTGGGATATGCGTGACAAGACCTCACGGGTTCTGTCTGGTGGCATGAAAAGGCGCCTGATGATTGCACGCGCCATGGTTAACGAACCACGTTTGCTGATCCTGGATGAACCAACCGCTGGTGTAGATATCGAAATCCGTCGCTCCATGTGGGAGTTTATCAAGGAGATCAATGAAAATGGCACAACCGTCATCCTGACAACCCATTATCTGGAAGAGGCAGAAGAGTTGTGCCGCAACATTGCCATTATCGACCACGGCGAGATCATTCAGAACACCAGCATGCGATCTCTGCTCAGCACCCTGGAAATGGAGACATTTGTTCTGGATCTGGGAAGCCCCATGACCGATATGCCGCACATTGAGGGCATCGAACTGAAATTGCGTGATGAAAATAAGCTGGAAGCCTCCATTCCTAAACTGACATCGATGAATACGCTGTTCTCGGCGCTCGACAGGGAGGGGGTACAGGTCTTGAGCATGCGCAATAAATCCAATCGGCTTGAGGAGTTATTTCTACGTCTGGTTGAGAAAGGCGCCAGCAGTCAGGTCGAAAAAGGAGCTGCCTCATGAACGCCAGTGTGAATTGGGTCGGTTATAAAACCATCGCCCGCAAGGAAGTTTCACGAATTCTGCGAATCTGGATGCAAACAGTGGTGCCGCCAGCCATCACCATGACTTTGTACTTCATCATTTTCGGTAATTTGATCGGCAGCCGTATTGGCACTATGGGTGGTTTCGATTACATGCAGTTTATCGTTCCCGGTCTGGTGATGATGGCGGTCATAACCAGCTCCTACGGCAATATGGTTTCGTCGTTTTTTGGGGCAAAATTTGGCCGTCATATCGAGGAGTTGTTGATATCACCGCTACCCAACTGGGTCATTTTGGCGGGTTATGTGACCGGCGCACTGGCTCGCGGCGTGATGGTGGGTACAGTGGTGATGGCTATTTCCCTGTTTTTCTCACGGGTAGAAATCCAGCATCCGCTGGTAATGGTATCGGTATTGCTACTTACCTCGATCGTTTTCGCGATGGCTGGCATGGTCAATGCCATATTTGCCACCAAGTTTGATGACATCACGATCGTGCCAACTTTTATTCTTACGCCGTTGACCTATCTGGGCGGCGTGTTCTATTCAATCAGCATGTTACCGCCGTTTTGGCAGAAACTGTCGGCGATCAATCCGATTCTCTATATGGTCAATGGCTTTCGCTACGGCATACTCGGCGTTTCAGATGTCGGAATCGGTATGACTTATTTAATTATCGGTATTTTTGTCGTTATTCTGGCGAGTGTTTGTCTGTATTTGTTGAACCGTGGTGTAGGCATGCGCAGTTGATTTTTGCTACAAGAGCCTCAATTTATTGAATTCTTAACGACTCGCCGCTGGCTCTGAGCTAGAATGGACGGCAGTTTCGATTTTCGAGCATTAAAAATCTATGACAAGTAACACCATTAAAGATATCACTAATCAAGAAAAGGCCCCGATAAACTGGCCGGTCACTTTTGTGCTCGGACTGACCTTTTTGACGGCGATCACAATCGTACCCTGGTATGGATTTACCGAAGGATTCAGCGGCTGGGCATGGCTGTTTTTTGGCATAACACTGGTTGCCAGCGGTATCGGCATTGGTAGCGGATATCATCGTTTGTGGTCGCACCGTGCATATGAAGCCAGCCCGCTGTTAAGGGTTTATCTGGCCATTGTTGGCGGAATGTCGATTCAAAATAGCATCCTGGTCTGGTGCGCTCGTCACCGGGTACATCACCGCGATGTGGATGATAATGACAAAGATCCCTACTCGATTGGGCGTGGTTTCTGGTTCGCGCACGTCGGCTGGATGTTAAAGGATTACGAGAGTGGCAAGCTCGATTACAGTGTCGTACCTGACTTACAGCGCGACTCTGTGGTGATGTGGCAGCACAAGTATTACTGGGCATTGGTGGCTGTCACCAATGTGATTTTACCGCTGGGCGTTGGCTGGCTGGTTGGTGATATGTGGGGCGTCTTCTTGCTGGCCGGCGTATTGCGCCTGGTACTTAGCCACCACGTAACTTTCTTTATCAATTCACTGGCCCACATGTGGGGTAGCCGGCCTTATACCGATGAAAATTCCGCTAGAGACAACTGGTTTATTGCCATTGTCACCTATGGCGAGGGTTACCATAACTTCCACCACATGTTTCAGAGCGATTATCGCAATGGCATTCGCTGGTGGCAGTACGATATCAACAAATGGTTCATCAGTGCATGTTCGTGGCTGGGTTTGGCCAAAAATCTTAACCGCACGCCAGATTTCAAAATTCAGCGAGCGAGACTGGATATGGTTTTTAAGCGTGTTCAGGAAAATACCGCAGCGGTGGCGGTTAACCGCCGTTGGCGTGAACTGCTGGAAAAGGAATACGAGCAGTTCAAGGAAATCATTGGCGAATGGCAGCAATTGCAGCTGGAACGTGTGCAGTTCCGGCGTCAGAAAATCGCAGATGCCATTGATCAAAGTGCTTTAACTGCACGCTATCGGGTGTTGGAACAAGAACTTAAAATGCAGCGCAAACGTGTCGCCATGTTAGCCGCCCAGTTCTATATCTAAGCAAGTTCTACGGATTATTGGCGCTAAAAAGCCAAGTATTAAAAAAGTCAGGCATAAAAAAAGGGCCGGTAGGGGTACACCGGCCCTTTTAAGAGATCTAACGCAAGGGGAGCATCAGTTCTCAACACGAAAGCGATATAAGGGGGATATCACTCTCGATTCGGTTGACCTGTTCAGGTCGAATTCTTTGGATGTAATTGGAAATAACCCCTTGTTACTAAGCATAGCGTAACTCAAACCATTTTAACATACCGAATTTTTAAGTATTTTAGGTGCATCATTTTAGCGGCTTGGTTTTTTTCGAAGTGCATCGATCGAAAAGGTTGCCACTTCACCATCACCTGATCTCATGGGTTGGCCTTCAGCGGGCGCGAACGTCAGGCCGTAGCTGACTTCAACACTGGCGGGAATACACTCGTCACGCTTGTACTGCTGGTAGGCCTGCTGAACGGCTTGTAGTTTAGCGCGGCTGGTTAACCCTTTGCTGCGCTGGCTGGCAACGTTCCGGGAACCGGTGCTTTTGAGTTCGCGTAGCAAAGACATGACGTCCGGATATTCAAGGGTCAGGATTTCTGCGTCCATGACGGGCTCTGCAAAGCCGGATTTGACGAGTTCATCACCAATATCGTGCATGTCCGGGAAATCGTTGACGTGTGGATTGTCATCAACACTCCGCCAAGCCTGCTTGAGTTCCATCAATGTATCCGGGCCATAGCAACTGAAGGCCAGCAGTGAGCCGGCTTTCATCACCCTTCTGAGCTCCTGAAAGATGCTCGTCAGATCGTTGCTCCATGGCAATGCAAGATTGGAAAATACCAGATCGACGCTTCGTGCAGCCAGCGGCAGTGAGTGCATATCTGCGCATACCAGCCAATCGCCCTGGGCTGAGGGCTTTACCGAAGCGTTCAGCATGGCAGCTGACCAGTCGAGTGAAATGATGCTGGCCTTGCCGAACTCGCGAGCCAGTGCCGGGTCGCCAGTGCCACTGCCTAAATTCAGAATCACATCGGGTTGGTGGTCAAAAAACGCGACTCTCTCAAGTAAGCGATTACCTACTTCGCGTTGTAGTACCGCGTGTTGGTCATAGCTGGTTGCAGCTTGCTCAAAAGATCTTCGCACTGCTTGTTTGTCCAGCGGTGTAAGTGACATGTGTGTCCTTGATTAAAGATGAGTGTATGAGCAAGTAGGAAATGAAACATGAGGTAAATGCCTACAAATTTCAACACAGATCGCTGATTTTAACTCTTTCAGTAATGCCGTAAAAAGAACACTGACCTAAAAAAGCACTGGTTTTCTACAAGCACCATTCAATAAGGCGTAAGACATGGCCCACTTAATCGGCAAGTTTCCGGAACCGGACTCACGGCTCTGGCAAAGGTGGTTGAACGGGTTATTGTCACCTTGTTGTGTGCTCTGCGGGTTGCCATCGACATCAGTCTGCCTGTGCTACCCCTGCAAAACGGACTTGCCATGGATTGATGCGCACTGCCGTCAGTGTGGTTTGCCGCTTGAAACCGAGTCGGTCGAATCTTGTGGGCAATGTTGTCAGGAGCCACCTCCATACTTCTCGGTGGTCAGTCCGTTGGCCTATGAGTTTCCAGTGAACCGTCTGGTGCAGGCGTTGAAGTTCAGGCGGCAGTTGGCCGAAGGCAGGGTGTTAAGCCATTTGATGGCTGAATATATTTATCATCAAGAGCTGGATTTACCGGACGTTCTGATTCCAGTACCGTTGCATCGCTGGCGCATGCTGAAAAGAGGTTTCAATCAGGCGTTTGAACTGGCTGACCATATTGCGCGCACATTGGGTGTGCGGCTTGATGCCACCAGCCTGCGGCGCAATCGTTATACCAGAGCGCAGTCGGGATTAAGCCGCAAGCAACGGTTAAACAATGTCCGGAATGCATTTCAATGGCAGGCAGACCGTCGAGCATGCAGGCATGTTGCGCTGATTGATGATGTGATGACCACAGGAACGACTGTCACTGAGTGCGCCCGCGTATTGCTTAATGCGGGCGCGAAACGTGTTGATGTCTGGGTGGCGGCACGCGCCGCTGCGCCGGCAAAGCCAGTTTCGGAGAAACCAGAGCCGGACTAGTCGGTTTTGGCACACACGTGAACTAGTCGGGAAAATCGTCGTTGCCCGATAATATCGCCCAGCGTTCGTGATCGCGCCATTCGCCGCCAATTTTCAGGTAGCGTGGCGAGAATCCTTCCAGTCGAAGGCCGGCGCTTTTTGCCAATGCAATAGAGGCCAGATTTCCGGGCTGAATATTGGCTTCCAGTCGGTGCAGGCTCAGGTTGCCAAAGGCGTAGCGAATGACCAGCTCCAGACCTTCTTTCATATAACCTTTCTCAGAAAAGCCGGCTACGCCGTAATAACTCATATATGCGCTGCAAAGTGCCTCATAGGTGATGATATTCAGGTTGATCACCCCGCATATCTGGTTGTCTTGTTGTCGTTTGACCAGAAAGCCGGCTTCAGTATCCTGCTTGATCCTTTTCAGATATCGCTTCCAGGCGGCGCGGGTTTTGGGGGCAGACACCCATGGGTGATGCAGGCCGGTGCTGTCGCGCATGGCAGCTATAAACGCTTTCTCATCATCCGGCTGAGGTGTTTGGATATAAGTTCTGAAGTCTTTGGCGGTTATCTTCACGAGCTGTCCTCAGTGGCTTGTCGCGTATGCGGCCAGTAGCCCCGCGAACAGAATCAGACCAACCCAGTTGTTATTCAGAAATGCCTTGAAACAGGCATCCCGGTCACGATCTTTAACCCGGATTTGTTGTATGACAAACAATACAGCCGCCAATAACACGCCGACAAACCACGGCCAGGCCAGCTGTAAAATGAGCCCCATCCATACCAGCAAGGCCAGCATGGTCAACTTGAGCAGCCTGATAATAAGCAGGTCATTCCCGGCAAACAAAATGGCAGTAGATTTCAGGCCAATGGCAATATCGTCGTCGCGATCCACCATTGCATACAAAGTGTCGTAAATCACCGACCAGATCACATTGATTAGCAGGATCAACCAGGCGACAGCTGTCACGTGGCCGGTTTCAGCAGCAAAGACCATCGGAATGCCCCAGCCGAAGGCGACACCAAGCACGATCTGGGGTAAATGCGTCCAGCGTTTGAAAAAGGGGTAAGAGGATGCCAGTGCGGCACCTACAAACGCCAGTTGGATGGTCAAGGCATTGGTCAGCAGCACCAGACCAAACGCGATCAGCATCAGCACAGCAAAGGCCGCCAGGGCTTCGCGCACTGTAAGCTCGCCAGCTGCTAACGGACGCTGACGGGTGCGCTCGACGTGCCCATCGAAATTCCTGTCAGCCACATCATTCATGATGCAACCGGCTGCACGCATCAAAACAACGCCGCTACAAAAAATTAAAACGTTCTTTAACGATGGCGAGCCGCTGCCCGCGATCCACAATGCCCACAAGGTTGGCCATAACAACAGCAGTATACCGATAGGCCGGTCAAAGCGCATGAGTCGCCACAAGGCGTTCGATTTAGATGCCATAGGACGAGATTGTATGGCATGCGCGGTGGGCTGCAAACAACAAGCCCTAAAAACCATTACAATGCCGGCCATGGAAATTATCGATATAGGCTGTAACCTGACGCACGACTCATTTGACAAGGACCGTGACGAGGTTATTAAAGCCGCACAGCAACAGGGCGTAGTGCAGATGATTGTCACCGGCGCCAGTGCGCAGGGCAGCGTGGATGCCGTGGCGTTGGCTAAAGCGCGACCCGGCGTATTGTATGCGACCGCTGGTGTTCACCCTCACCATGCCTCGGAATATAACCAACAGACCGACACGCTGATTCGGGAGTTCGCGACTGCGAAAAAGATTGTTGCCGTTGGTGAAACCGGACTGGATTATTTTCGGGACATTTCACCTCGCCCTGTCCAGCAGGCTTCATTTGAGCAGCACATTCAGATCGCCATTGACTCGGGTTTGCCGCTTTTCCTGCATCAGCGCGATGCCCACGATGACTTTTTTGCCTTACTGCGCGGCTATCGTGACCAACTTAGCGAGGTGGTTGTCCACTGCTTTACCGGCAACCAGACCGAATTACATGAATATCTGGATCTTAATTGTCATATCGGTATCACAGGCTGGATATGTGATGAGCGCCGTGGCACGCATATGAAGGATTTCGTGAAGGATATACCTGCTGATCGTTTGATGATTGAAACGGACGCACCTTACTTGAAGCCACGCAATCTAAGACCGAAGATCAAAAGTCATCGCAATGAACCCCGGGTACTGCCGTGGATATTGGGCACGCTGGCGGCCTGCAGGAATGAGCGCCCTGCGGATCTTGCCGAAGCGACTACGCGTAACGCAAGAGCATTTTTCAGGATTTAAACGTTTGCCCGAACCGGGTATCCCCCATGTGCAATAAGGCCTGAAAGCAGGTCGATAATTGAAATCAGGATTGAGACTGGCTTGCTAGGGTAGATGCGGCTGGGACAGATAGTCGTTGCTCTGCATTTCCGTCAGGCGGCTGGCGGTGCGCTGAAACTCAAATTCCAGGCGTTTGCCGCTATACAAGCCATCTAAGGGTTTAGCCGCCGAAATCAGCAATTTGACATTGCGATCGTAAAATTCGTCTATCAGATTGATGAAACGCCTCGCGGCATCGGCATTAGTTTCGTCCAGCGCGGGCACGTCTGACAAGATTACGGTGTTAAATTCGTGCGCGATCTCGATGTAATCAGCGGTGCTGCGGGCTTGTTCGCATAAAGCATCGAAACCGAACCAGATAACCCCATCACCGCAGTGTCTGGCTTTAATACTACGACCATTCACGCGTAGATGGTCAACGTCGCGGCCATTACCAGCCAGGCGCCGATAGGCAGCTTCCAAACTGGTTTCGGCGCGCTCATCAAGCGGCTGCAGATAGATTTTGGAACGCTGCAGGTGGCGTAAACGAAAATCTCTTTCGCCCTCTACATGAATGCTCAGCGTATGTTTTTTCAACGCATCGATCGCTGGCAGGAACTTGGCACGCTGCAGGCCATCCCGATACAAATCGTCCGGCGCCACATTGGAAGTAGCTACTAACGTGACACCCAGTTCGAACATCGCCCGCAGCAGTCCGCTTAACAGCATGGCGTCGGCAATGTCGCTGACAAAAAACTCATCAAAGCACAGCACCCGGCATTGTTCGGCCCATTCGCGGGCAATGTCGGGCAGTGGATCGCTGGCATTGGGCCTGGCTGCCAGGGCTTTGTGCACCTTCGCCATAAAGTGATGAAAATGAATGCGTTTTTTACCGTGATCCGGCAGGCTCTGGTAAAACAAATCCATCAACCAGGTTTTGCCGCGGCCCACCCCACCCCACAGGTACAGCCCCTTGACGGGTTTAGGGGCTTTTCCGGAGAGTCTGGCCAAAAGGCCGGGTTTGGAAGCAGAATTGAGCTCAAACCAGATGCGGTCCAGCTGCTGAACAACGGCCTGCTGCACGGGATCGGTTTTAAAGTTCCCGCGCGCGATCAGATCGTCGTAAATGGCCTGGGGATTACGTTGCACGGAGTTGAAAACTAGCTGAAGACTTTTTCCGGCAAGTTGTCGCGCACGGCATTCTTGAGCAAGCCACGCAAATCCATTATGCGCCGATGAAAGAAATGTCCGGCTTGTTCCATCACGATAAACTGGGGCGGTGGCTCAGTTTCATTCACCCACTTAACGACGCTTTCGTAGCTAACAACTTCGTCTTCGTCGCCCTGAATAACCAACCAGGGGCAATCGGGTCGCAGCAACTTGGCGTACTCATAGCGATCGACAGGTGGTGCAACAGAAATTAACTGTCCCAATTTCAGGTTTTGTGCGGCGCGCAGTGCAATGTAAGAACCAAAGGAAAAACCCGCCAGCCATAAACTGTCGTTGGGGCGAGTAGTACGAACCCATTCGGCCACCGCAAACAAGTCATCGGTTTCGCCATAGCCTTCATCGTGCTCACCTTCGCTTTCACCGGCCCCGCGAACGTTGAAGCGAATTGTTCGCATACCCAGTTCGCGCAACGAGCGCTCAATAATGGTGACGACCTTGTTGTGCATGGTGCCGCCATGCACAGGGTGCGGATGGCAAATGATGGCAGTGACCGGACGTTCTTCGTCCTTTTCAGGCACGTCAGTGAGACATTCCAGTCGCCCGGCAGGTCCTCGTAAAAAGAATTCTACGCGTTTATCCGGAAATTCATCAACCGGTTTTATGTCTTGCTTCTCTACCATGGTTTCTCATAGTTTTAGCGGGACTATGCATAATACATCAAACGGCCCGATGCAGACCAGAATAGCGCATAACTCTGTGCTACGCTGAATGCATGAACTTCCTCGCACATCTATGTCTGGCAAGCGGTGACACTGGCTTGATGTTGGGTGGTTTGATTGGTGATTTTGTACGCGGTAGCCAGGCGTTGAAAGCCTATCCGGAAAATGTCAAAGAAGGGATTTTGCTGCATCGGTATATTGATAAGACCACCGATAATTCGGCGCCCGTGAAAGAACTACGAACAAAATTCCCGAAAGAGTTCAGGCGATATGCGGGTATTGTGATCGATCTGGCGTTTGATCATGAGCTTGCCCGGAACTGGTGGCGGTATATGCCGGGCAGTCTGGAACGCTTCGATATGGAGGTGCGGGACCTGCTACGCGACAATAGCGAACTGATACCCGAAGATTTAGTGGGTTTCATGCGCTACGCAGACCGGCATGGCTTGTTTGCAGCCTATCGCGATGAAGATGTGACTTTATATGCGTTGGCTGGCATCGGTACGCGCTTGTCGCGTGCCAACCCTTTGCACCGTGTCGCTGAGATATGGCCAGATCTCGCAGCTGATTTTCATGCCGCATTTAAAGAGTTTTTTCCGCAGATACAGGCGGACGTCATTCAGTGGCGAAGTGAAAGGTCCACCACCACCGGATCATGATCTGAAAACCGTAGCCACGGTATTTGCAAATCCATCTGAGCGGGCATGCTTGAGTTGACCTGCCATATAAAGGCATTTTGGACCTTTTGTTTGAGCGCCGGACTCACAAACGCATAGTCCAGAGTTCCTGCCTGACCATAGTACATAAAGCTGAAAGGCTGGCCTTCAGCACTGTCCATTAACTCTTCAAACCCGGCGGTCCGAATAGCATCGACAGGTGCTTCGCGGCGGTAGGCATTCATATCGCCCATGATCAGGATGTTGTCGGTTTGGCTGGTTGCGGCCAACGATTTGACCCAGGCAGTCATCTTTTGAGCGGACACCGTGCGCATGGCGCTCCAGCATCCCTGGCCGTCTTTCTGGTCTGCATCCGGGCCTGAATCGGGGCAGGAGCCCTTGGACTTGAGATGATTTACCACCAGCAGCAACGATTCACCACCCCCGACAGGACGCAATAGCTGCGCCTGCGGTTGGCGGCTGCGGTTGAACTCAGGCCCGCTGAGGGTACGGGCGGATTCCTGCGTTTGCCACAGATCTGAGCGATAGAAAAGGCCCACTCTGATAGCGTCGCTACCGGTATTGTCATTTTCCGGCCTGACTGCGAGCCACACTCCGCCGGCTTTCTGATTGAGAAGTGCAACAAAATCGGCAGTGGCGCTGTCGGGCCCAAAGCCATCATTTTCCAGCTCCATGACTGCAACCAGTTGCGGTTGCATGGCGTGCAGCGCGGCACCTATGCGTTGGCGTTGTTTCTCGAAATCCGCAACGGTTTTAGCGCCTCTGGGAGTAGGAAAATCGCCACCATGGCCATCTCCATTAAAATAGTTATACAGGTTCATGCCGACCACTCTCGATGCGTTCGCGGCTGCCTTTGGAATAGGCGCGGTGAGCATGTGAGCGCTCACAGACATTGGCTTCACTGCGGTAGCTACGCTTAAGCGCAATTCTCTGTCATCGTGCGTCATCACACCGATGATGTGGTCGATTTGGGCGCCTGCTGAGAACGATTGTGCATCTGCGTCGATCTGCTGCAATTGTATCGGTAAGGTAAACGTCTGATTTTCGCGTGCATACTTGTTTGTTTTCGCGCCCGGGGGCATCAGTTCGGTTGCGATGTATTGAAGACCATTGCCGGATACGCCGATCTGGCCGTTGTTAAAGCGGTAGTTATCGGTGATTGTGAGCGTATCAGGCAGGCTTACCCGCATGGCTTCCAGCGCTTCTCTATCGAGGCCTTGTAACGGGAGCTGGATGGGGGTCAGAGGCAATTTCCGGTCATCGCCGCACACCTGAAGTCCGGGGGTGTTGACCAATGCCGTCAGTGAGTTTCGACCCTTTTTGAGTTCAGCAACCGTTCCCTCTACCTGCACCTGAACACCAGGTTGAATGGCATTGCCGAACCCGGTCACTTCTATAAACATGGCATTGGACGTACGTTCGTTATCATCTGAGCCCGGCTCTTCAATATAGATACCCTTGCCGGGATCGATCAGTGTGGTGATGCCTCGGACAGTCACAACCTCGCCGACCATGTCGGACTCTGACCGCGAACCTTGCACGCTGGCGATGGAGGTGGTGGAAATATTACAAGCTTGTCCACCGGTTGATCTGGTAGCTTGCTCCTGGTTGCATCCGCTTAAAATTGTCGCTAAAAGAAGTGCCGCTAAAAAAAACGCCGCGATAGGCGGCGTTCTGGAACTAAATTTTTTCATCGCTGAAAATTTGATTCGAATCACTTTTTGAGCATGAAATCAATAACAGCAAGAATCTGTTCATCCGACAAATCAGGGCGTCCACCACGCGGGGGCATAGAGTTGATGCCGTTGATGGCGTTGTTCATCAGAGTGTCAATACCTGCCTCCGCGCGAGTCGCCAGTTCCGGGGAACCGGGTTTGGGCGCACCAAGAACCGCGTTTGTGTGACATGCGGCACATACTGCGCCGTAGATCATCTCACCATCAAGGCTGCCATCAAAAGCGACTGCTGGCACTTCGATCGCTGCTGCCGCGGCCTGTAGCATGGCTTCAGCACCAGCCTCGCCAGTGTAAACACCGGAAACAGGCGCCAGGCGTTCGTTTGTGGCCGCAACCCTGCTCGGTATGTGATCAGGCTCTTTTTCGCCGGCAAGCCGGGCAATAAATATAATGGCTATGGTAAAGACAATCAGCAAGGCCAACACTAAGCTGAAATATTTGATAAATACCTTATCGGTTTGCTCTTCCACACCACACCTCTATTGCTTAACTTTTGCGTTTGTTTTCGTTAGTGGCAGACACTGTCGCAGGTCAGCCGTTTATTGGTCGCATAGTATAGCCTCAACCATCTGAATCCGGAAGCAATGATGGCTGGAGTATCGACTTTAACAAGGTTGGTATATATTGAATGCCATATGGAGGCCAGCAACATTCATCGATTGAGAATGAAATCCCGGCAAACGCAGTCCAACTGACCAGAGAATTAGTAAAACAGTGCTGACATATATCAATGATAAAAAGCTGGTGAGAGATCTTCTTTCCGGGGATGAAAGTGATTTTAAGCATTTTTTTGACGAGCATTTCCCTCGCCTGTATCGATTTGCCGACGATCGGCTAAAAGATCATCCGGATGCAGTCAGGGATGTGGTACAGGCTACTTTGTCAAAGACACTGCTGAATCTGGACAAATACAGGGGCGAATCTACGCTGTTTACCTGGATGTGCTCGATCTGCAGAAACGAGATATATGACTATTTAAAAAAGCAGTCTAAGTATGAGAAAAACATTGTTCTCAAAGGCGACTTGTCAGAATTGGACTCCGCAACTGTTTCGGGCGAAGTGCATTCAACGCAGCAACCGGCAGATCACTATCAACGAGATGAGAGTGCAAAGCTGATTTACAGGGTGATGGATCAATTGCCATTTGAATACGGCAACTTGATTGAATGGAAATATGTGGAAGGCCTGTCTGTGAAACAAATGGCCGAGCGCATGGGGCTTAGTCAGTCGGCCACTCAGTCGATGCTGTACCGGGCCCGGGTGGCATTTCAGCAATGCCATGCTGACCTAAGTTAAAAGACACGGATGAAAAAGTTATGAAAACCGTCAACAACGACACATCAACCGAATTCTCTGACGAGGCTCTGGCGTCATTGCTAGATCAAGTGGATAGCAGACCTGCTCCGCCGGAGGATGTCGAGCGTTCAATATATGAGCAAACTCGCCGGGACTGGGTGGCGTTGCAGGCAAGGCATACGAAAAAGGTGAGAAAAGTCAGAACTTACCGGTTCCTGGCTGCGGCAGCGGTGATTTTGTTGGCAGTTATGATCAAGCCGGCATTTTTTCCGGCCGGCACTGCTACCAATGGTTTACGCATGTTGGCTGTTGTTAACAATCAAGTCGGCACGGCTTTTGTGGTGCGTGATAGCCAGCGTCTGCCTCTATTGGTTGGCAGTGGAACCAACGATGTACCTGGCAACGAACTATTTGCCGGGGACTCGATCATTACAACTGCCGGCTCAGGTGTGTCTATCAACTGGGTCGCGGGGAGCACCATCCGGTTGGCAGAGTCCAGCGAGCTGACGTTACATGGTGCTGAAGAGCTTGAACTTAAGTCCGGACAGGTTTATGCAGATATTCCGGCGTTGCCTGGTGGTCAACCGGCCGCACCGAACTTAAAAATCAATACCCGCTTTGGAATTGTTCAACACATCGGCACCCAGTTTATGGTCAGCAACCATCCTGACACTGTGGTGGTGATGGTACGCGAAGGCACAGTCTCCGTGACTAACGACCAACAAACCCTGGTTACAACCGCCGGTCATCAATCAACACTCGACTCAGGTGGCAAGATCAATCGTTCAGCAGTACCTGTGTTTGGTGATGAGTGGCAGTGGGCTGAACAGCTGGCACCGGCTTTTAATGTCGAAGGTCAACCCTTGTATGCAGTATTAAACCGAATTGGCAGGGAAACCGGTAAGCAAATTCAATATGAGTCAGCGGATGCCGAGCGCATTGCGCAGTCGACTGTCATGCATGGCAGTATTGATGTAGCACCTGAAAACGCGCTGGAAAATTTGCTGGAAACCAATGACCTGTCCTGGTACGAGGAGAACGGAATCGTACACCTGTTTATCAGGCAGTAAGCCGTTGTACCTTCACTTAGCCAATGCTATCTGATTTCTGAACGCTATCTAATTCCTGAGCGCCCGTCGAATCGGGCATACTGTCCTTCTGGGAATTCTGGCTGAAGGAAGCGTGATCTTTTGATGGCACTATCAAAAATTTGTACCGCAGGCCGGGCCGGCACTTTTCTACTAATCCTGTTGCTACTGTTCAGCACCAGTCCAGCCGCGCAAACCGGGCCGCCAACTAACGTCCGGGTGCAAGGTTCAGCAACTCATCAGCTGGCCGGCCAGCCGCTTGAAGAAGTTTTGAAACGGTATTCAAGCAAAGGTATCAACCTGCTATACAGCAGCAATTACGTTCGTCCGGAAATGATGATAAGGGCTGAGCCAGTCAGTCAGATCCCGCTGCAGCAAATAGCGGAGATACTCGAGCCATTCGGGTTGAAATTAAAAACAGCCGGCAATAGTTATTTGGTGGTGCGGTCCGATTCAGGTGAACGCGCTGTCACTGGTTCATCTTTGGTGTTGATTGTACGTAACCCGGAATCAATGCCCGACCTGCAAAAATTGCAACTGACCAGCGAGCCCGAAATACAGCGGCTGGTTAATCACGGTGGCGGTCTCTACGAACTTTTTCCTGAACAGTCGGGCGAATATTGGATAACAGCTGCTTTGCCCGGTTACCAGCTCAAAAAAACTGAAGTGCAGTACAGCGGCGAAACAACTGGCCTGGTGATGCTGGATCTGAAAAAGGAATCATCAGGCATCGAGGAAGTCAGTGTTTCTGCCAGCCGCTATATTCTGTTCTCCAGTTCAGAGTTTGTGATTGACCAAAAGACCATTGAAGTATCACCATTGTTGGCCAGAGATCCGGTGCGCGCCGCTCAGCGATTGCAGGGTACTGCTGCAGATGGATTGTCAGCCCAGTCACATTTTCGAGGCGGTGTACTCAATGAATCCGGCATCTACCTCAACGGATTGAAATTACTCGAGCCATTTCATATTCGTGATTATCACAGCATTTTCAGTACCATCGGAGCCCAGATGATCTCGGGCATTGAGGTGTACACCGGCGGATTTCCGGTTGAGTACGGAGATGATATGAGTGGCGTGATGTTGATGGACTCAAAAACACCTGCCGAGCCTATGCATACAGAGCTTGGCTTGAGTCTGTTCTACGCTTCACTGCTCAATTCCGGCCACAGCAAAGACCAACGCTATGACTGGCTGATTTCTGCCCGGCGCAGCAATCTGCAGTACGTGCTGAATGAGGAATATGGTGAGCCTCAATACTTCGATGTTTTCACGGCAGTCGGCTTTAATCCGAGTGCCAATACGCGGTTGACGTTGAATGCGCTGTATACCGATGATGAGGTGAGACTGGTGACGGAGAGTGATCAGAGCGAACTGGAGCAGTCGATTTCGGACGTGATCAATAAAACCATTTGGCTGACGCTTGAAAATGATTGGCAACATGGCCTTTCATCTGACACCACGCTGTCATTTACCGAGTACTCCAATCGGCGGGTGGCCGCAATAAACGATCCGGAAGAATTGGTTTCTAGTGTTAGTGATTTCAGAAACGTCAATTCGCTGAGTATCCGAAATAGCATGAAGTTCGAGACTCATTTTGGTCACACTTTCAAATGGGGATTGGAGTTCGGCCGCCAGAAAGCCAAATACAACTATGCCGGTCAAGCAGAATATTTCGGTTGGGAAAGCACATACCCGGGAATCCAAAATCCGAATGCGTACCAGATCAACACCAAGCCCAAGGGCAATACTTATGCAGCATTTCTGTCTGATCGGTTTTCCGTAACCGATAGCTTGTCGCTGGAACCGGGTGTGCGCTGGGACCAGCAAACTTATACCAATACCAGCGATTCCAGTCAGATTAGCCCGCGAGTGAGCGCACTATATTCATTCAGCAACAACAGCGAATTTCGTCTGACAGCCGGCCGCTATTATCAGTCTCAACAGATTCAGCAAATGCAGGTTGAAGATGATGTTGACCATTTTTACCGGCCGCAGTATGCCGATCAGTTGATCGCAGGATATCAATGGTCCGCAGGCGACTACAAATTTCGTGCTGAAGCTTATTACAAAAACTATGCGCAGCTGTCGCCACGCTTTGAAAATCTGTATGACCCCTTGCAGCTGATACCGGAATTTCAGTTTGACCGGGTGATGCTGGCTCCGGAATCAGCCCGTGCCAAAGGAATCGAGCTGAGTGTTGATTATGCTGCAAGCGAGACTTTTAGCTGGTGGGCTTCGTATACCCTATCCAAAGTCACAGATTTGATCGACGGGCAGGACCAGCGCCGTAACTGGGATCAACCACACGCTATTCAGGCCGGTTTTGTGTGGCAAAAGGGAATGTGGGATGTCAGTGTCGCGGCGCGCGCCCACACCGGTTGGCCGACCACGGTCCTTAACCTGGACTACGACCCCATTACAGGTGACTCGCAACTTGAGCCGGGCAAAAGAAATGCCGAGCGCTTTAAAACGTTTGCCAGTCTGGATTTTCGAGTCAGCCGCCGGTTTGCAGTACGGCACGGTGAACTGACCGGATTTATTGAAGCCACCAACGCTACCAATCGTGCCAACACCTGTTGTGTGGACTACGGTGAAGAGGTAGATATTGCGGGTAATACCTACCTCGAAGCGAACAAGGAAAATTGGTTGCCAGTGGTGCCTTCTATTGGTCTGCTATGGCAATTCTGATTCGGTCTTAGAACGCGCAATTGAGCTAGAACACGTAATCAAAAATTATTCCGTAAGCATTGGGTTTACCCCAGTTGGCCTGCAGCGTCGTAATTTCAGGGTTGGCCCGAGGGTTATACACCCTTGCCCAATTCAGCGTCTGCTCGCTTTCACCGTTAAGGTAGTAAAACTGCAGTCTGAAATTATCCACCGGGGTTTGCCAGATAAGCCTAACATCCGTTCTGGTTTGTGACGGCTGGCGCACGCCCTCGAGGTTCAGGTCACTGGCGTAATAGTCGCTGGAGTAGGTGGTTTGAAAGTAAGGCGTCAAGGTGCCGGAATTCTTCAGATGGAAATCATAAAAAGTTTGCAGGCCGACTACCAAATCGGGCGTCAGAGCGGGTTGCCAGCCATTGTAGTTCAGCTTGTCGTCTTGCGTGTGGCCAGGGATATTGCCCAATCCTGCCAGATTATTGTTAATGAAATTACCGAATTTGGCATCTGTGTAGGTAACAAATCCTGATACGTTCCATTGCGGCATGGGCAGCCAACGCACTGCCGCCTCTACGCCTGCAGCGCTGGAAGACCCGCCGTTGCCGGTGTATTCAGTGGCCTCTGGTGCCGGGGCTGGCTGTAATAAAAACGATTGTGATTGCACATCCTTGAAGTTGTTGTACCAGAGCGCCAGGTCGAGGTTTAAGCGGCCATCCAGAAACGCGCCTTTCAAGCCCAGTTCATATGCAGTCAGGGTTTCGGGCTCCCAGCTTGCGTTGACGCCCGGTGCGCTATTCATGCCGCCAGGCAGATAGCCGGTTGATGCCGACACATAGGTCAAGAGTGAATCGTTGAAACTGTACTCCAGTGCGGCTTTCCACAAGACATCGTCCCAACTGCCTTTTTCACCGGTTTTTGAGGTTTTGTTGTCATCATTCCAGCGCAGACCACCAGTGAGAGTGAGTTGGTTGTTGAAGGTATAACTGGATTGCGCAAAAGCCGCCACTGTTGTGGTGCTATAGGTGCCGGGGGCGTCCCAGGACGGCTGCGTCAATATCCCTTCATTAACTTCCAGCCAGCCCCAGTCAGCTGAACGATCGAAGGTATACAAACCCGCCAACCAACTAAACGGACCGGCTGAATTAGACGTCAGCCTTAATTCGCTCGACCAGCTGGTTTGGCTGGTGCTCCAGCCGGCAAAGTCGCTATTGATGAATTCACCCCTGTTGGTGTAGTCATTGTCATAAATCTGTCGACCATGGAACGAGGTAAAGTTGCTCAGCCATCTGAGATTGGCAAAACCAATATCCCAGTTCAAATCTACTGTATTTACCCAGTGCTCAAAGGAAATAGAGTGGTCAAAATTGCGGAAAATATTCCAGGCATCACGGTCTGGCGTGTTGCCGGGTTGGGCAAACTGGTGACCGGGCTGTAAAGTGCCATCCACATAGCCGCCTATCTGTTGATAACCCCATGGAGCAGTGCCAGAGCCATTTTCATCCTGATAGCGGCTCCACGCCAAAATGCTGAACAGGTCACTTGGCTGCCACAGGATGCTGACCTTCATCGTCTGTACTTTTTTGTCATCCAGATCATCAGCATCCGATTCCAACACGTAATTGTTGACCCAGCCAGAACGGGTTTCAGATAGTCCGGCAATACGAAAAGCCAGCGTATCGCTGAGAGGCACATTCACAGCTAATTGCCAGCGGGTTTTGTCCGGCAGTCCGTTCTCGGCAATGGCATAGCCGTCAAAACCATCGAAATTGGGTTTGTGGGTAACAACGCTGACAGCGCCAGCGTAGGCATTCTGGCCAAAAGTGGTGACCTGCGGCCCGCGCAAAACATCAATATAGTCTACGTCCAGAAAACTGTCAGTGCGTTCGGTGGAAGTTGGAATATAGATGCCGTCTTCAAACATGCCCACCACGCTGGTACCTTCCGGTCCGATGCTATTGGTTCTGGCACCGCGCATGGACAGCCGCACGTCGTGTCCTGTTTGCCCATAGCGTAGACCGGGCGCCAGATATTCAAGCCTTGAGATGTCTTCAACTCCACCCAGACTAAGTTGCTCCTGAGAAAGCCGGGTAACTGAATTTGGGGTATCGGGGTTGTCGTGCAGGACCAAACCGCTTTTGCGGTACTGAGCGGTGTCAGACAATGTCGGCATTTGGCTTGGTGGTGGGGAGGCTGGTGACGAGCTTGGTGATGCGGCAGGTGATGTATTGGCAATTCTGGCCGACTCCTCATCTTGCTTGCTCTGCCTGAGCGCTTTCAGCTCCGAGTTCTTTTCCTCGATTTTCCGGTTGGCTTCAGCCAGTTGTGTTTTCAGTAGTTCAATATCCGCTTGAAGCTGCGCCTCACGATTATTGACAGGTGGTGAGTCAGGGCCTGCCGCGTTAGTGTCAGGGACTGTGAACAACAAAAACAGGCATATAGCTGAAAACGAAAGAATGGTTTTCAAGTCTCTCTCCAAAGATAGAACATTCCGGTCCGTTAGAACCAGACGGATTATTAGTAGCTGTTATATTCAGGTTAGATGACGCCAGCATAATTTTCATTCGAAAGTGTGCCACATAGACCGGAGAATCTTAAACAGTTTTACTGAAACCTTGTGCTACAGTGCCGAATTGATGACAACTTTAGTGCAGGGAACATCCTTTGAACAATTCCATCGATCAACGGGGCCGGCAACTGTCGATGAGCTTGCCTGGGCGCAGCAGTTTTTAACGCAGCAGCTGAGCATTGATCTTCATTGCCATCCCGGCATGTTTTTCTTCGAGGGCATGACACCTGAAGATCCAACGTTTCAGAAAATGGCCTCCATTGGGGTGTTCAAGGAACGAGCCGTGGCTGATATGGCCGCCGGTCAGCTCAGTGCTGCCATGTTCTCAACGGTGGCCGACGTTGATCTGCTCGGTGCCAAACAGAGTGGGCTCTACGCGCGCAGGGAATATAAGCCAGGTGAGGTTTACGCAAGCCACTTGCGCCAGATGGCTGTGCTGCAGGGCATGCTGGATACCGATCTGGTAGCACCCGTTGGTTCGGTTTCTGACTTGCTGGCCGCCAAACAGGCCGGTAAAGTCGGCGCTATATTTTCCTGCGAAGGTGGTGATTTTCTAGAGGAAAAGGGTGAACGGCTGGCCGAGGCATGGGATGCCGGTATCCGTTCGATCCAGCTGGTGCACTACCACGTTAACCAGATTGGTGACATTCAGACCGAGCCTCCTAAATATAACGGCTTGAGCGAATTCGGTCGCGAAACAGTCGCGGAAATGAATCGCCTGGGTATGCTTATTGACATGGCACATGCGACCTTCGATACCACGCGGGAGGTGGCAGAAATTTCAAGCCAACCGATTATGGTTTCACACAGCTTTGTTGCAGACGAAACTATCCAGCATCCGCGTTTATTGAGCGAGGATCATGCCCGCTTGGTGGCTGAAACCGGCGGCTTGATCGGCGCCTGGCCCACAGGTTTGGGTAACCCCGATTTCCCATCCTTTATCCGTCGCATGCTAAGCCTGGTAGACCTGATTGGTATCGATCATGTAGGATTGGGTACAGACATGGATGCCAATTATCTGCCCGTATTTACGAACTATCGTCAGTTGCCTTATATACCGATCGCTCTGAAACGACATGGAATGAGTGAAGCAGAGTTGATCAAATTTATGGGTGGCAATTTCATGCGCGTTTTTGCCGCCGTCACAGACAATACAGGACACACTTCATGATTCTTTCAAAAACCCTTTTGGCCCTGGCCGCCCTATTGCTGGCCGGTAGTGTTATGGCCTCCGATGTTGAGGTTGTGACAGGTGAAAATATCGCCGTAAGTGGTCCGTATGTTCCCGCTACTGTATTTGGTGGAGTAGTCTATACATCGGGTCAGATCGCAGTTGATGTCAGCACGGGCCAGATCGTCGGCGATGACGTCCGCACCCAGACTCGTCAGGCACTGAAAAACCTCAGCACCGTGTTAGAAGCGGCGGGCTCTTCACTGGAGCAAACACTTAAGGTGAATGTTTATCTCCAGAACCCTGAAGACTTTCCGGCCATGAACGAGATTTATCTGGAGTTTTTTCCAGATCACAAGCCTGCACGGACAACGGTCCCAGGTGTGGAATGGGGTAAGGGTGTATTGGTCGAAATAGATGCGATCGCCGTCCGGACTGAAAACTGAGTTTGTTCTCAGGTTTCTTGTGCTAACGGGCCGGATCAAGGACAATTGCGATCGCACATGCGCCCGTAGCTCAGCTGGATAGAGTACTGCCCTCCGAAGGCAGGGGTCAGAGGTTCGAATCCTCTCGGGCGCGCCAAACAACAAAAGGTCACCCATCGGGTGGCCTTTTTTTGTTTTACGTGTCTGGTGACGGATGAGTGCCTTGCGCGGAACGCGCTGAAGGTTCGACAAATCGGCAGGAAAGCCGATTTGAACCGCCGTAGGCGAGCCCCGTAAGGGGTGACGACTGCAGGGATGCAGGAGGTAGAGCAACGCAGGAGCAGTTGCCGAGGCCCATGGATGGCGCGAATAATCCTCTCGGGCGCGCCAATTTAACCCTTAAATTGCAGATTGCTCTGCAATCCCGTGTTTATTTCCAAATTTCAATGTTTTGATCAGGCCCGGGTTTTATGCCGTAGTGCTCGGCAAAATTGCCCTGGTTGATGGCAATACCAATATTCAGGAGATCGTTTACGTAGATTGCTGGATCACCTATTTTCACACCACCAAATGAGCTGACAAAACGGACTTTTTGTTTAAATAACTGCTTGTCACCCTGAGAGATTTTCACCCAAACTTCATCACCGATATTTACCTGTAGTTGATCAAAAAGCTCAGTGCTTATATTGGTCCAGACATTTCCATAATGTGTATCCAGAATCGGAACATTTCCCTGAATTTTGTCATTGGCCAAAACCGGTTTTATATATTCGATGGTGCGCACTTCATTTTCTAATTTAGGTCCAACCTGTTCAAAACTGATGGTGCCGGAAGCGAGGCGGGCGCCGGTATACGCATAGACATCACGGCCATGAAAAGTATGGGATTTTTCAGAACCTTTAAGCCTGTTTAGTTTTTCATCGATTTCTCTTACCTCAGCAATTCCGAGAAACTCCGCAACCAACGACAATGAGCCATTATCCGGACTGACAAAATAATGTCCGGATTCTGTTTTTAGAACCACGGATTTCCTATCCGTACCAACGCCCGGGTCGACAACGGAAACAAACACCGTCCCCGCAGGCCAATATTTGGCAGTTTGATTCAAACGGTAAGCTGCTTCCCACACATTGAACACCGGGATTTCATGGGTGATGTCAAACATTTTCAAGTCTGATGAGACCCCGTATGCCACTCCTTTCATAGAAGCAACAGCAGGCTCTTCAAGACCAAAATCTGTTTGAAACACGAGTGCGCTATCAGCCCATGCAGATTGTGCAATGCACCAACATGCAAGGGAAATGCTTATCAGAATTGCTTTGATTTTTATCATGTAATTATCTCACTTGTTTAGCGTTAGTATGTTGTTGGTTAACAGTTGTGGGGGTAATAAAAACACCCCAATCTGGCATGACAGGTGCAAGTATTTTTCGAATAGACTCCAAGAGTGTAGGTAATTTAATCACTATATTCCCACATAACCCAAAGTATTGAGCAGCCATTCATATCAGGTCTTCAGCCAAATTGCTGCACAAGACTTTTTACCTTTACCCCGGCCGGCCGATCCGCTAGTGATCTACATGCTCGGTGCTCCTTCGGTGAAACCAGCAGTGAATGAAACCAGCAGTGAGTTAAATTTAAGGGCTCGTCACAAAGTTTACACAACTACATTTGACACCTATGAGCAGGAGATTCGGGGTCAACTACAGGGTCTGCTTGGTGAGTACGGCTTTAATCATGAGACCGGCATCAAGGCGATTACTGTGAACCGCTGGCCTCACGGGTATGCCTACGAATACATGGCATTGGATGACCCGCAGTGGGCTGAAGGACCAGCACCCCACGAAATCGGGCGCGCGCAGTTCGGCAGGATTTCCATCGCCAATTCGGATTCCGAAGCGCGTGCCTACCTGGATGCGGCTATTGATTCCGGGTGGCGCGCTGTGGCAGAGCAGACGAGCTAATTGCCTATTAGTATTGTCGAAAATTGCTGATTACCAACTGAAGACAACCTTGCAAAAATTGCAGGGTGAAAGTCGGAACCACCATTAAGCTGCTAAAAAAGGAAGGTTGGGTACAGGTGAGAATGAAAGGCAGTCACCGCCAGATCCACCACCCACAAAAGCCTGGCACGGTTACTGTCGCAGGAAAAGCCAGCCTGGATGTGCCACAGGGAACGTTGAAAAACATCCAAAAACAAGCTGGCTTAGGGTAGGATTAGGAAATGAAATATGCAGTTGTCATCGAAAAAGGATCGAAAAGCTTTGGGGCTTATGTGCCAGATATTCCAGGTTGCATTGCTGTTGGAGAGACGCGGTTGGAAGTTGTGCGACTTATCCACGAAGCCATAGAACTTCATCTTCGTGACCTTAAAGAACAAGGCGAGAGAGTACCTCTTCCTTCGTCATCAATCGAATTTGTTAACGTTGCCGCTTAACAAAGCATTAAGCACAGACCTAGGGAATGATGCGACTTCCCAAAAGCCCGTCGAACAGCTTGCTTAGCGTGAGCTGCGGCAGCAGCAGCTGCCGGGTGGCTCTCGCTGCGCGGCCCACGACATCAGCTGAATACTCTAGCGGTTCTTGTGGCGAGGCAAGGCGCGCCATGGTGGCCTGGTAGACGCCTTCTTTGGCGGCGGCCAGCAGCGGACTGGCAACGACGCTTTCGCCGGCAACCAGCCAGGTGGTGATGTCACCGAAGGAAATCAGCATCGGCATTGGCTTCGCCCGGAATGGTCGCAGTTTTTGATCCCTGAGCAGGCGATTGATGTTATCACCGGCAACCTCACCCATGTCCATTGCATAGTAGGCCTGCTTGCGAACCGGCACGGGCAGGGATGCGCAATCCCCCGCGATAAATATATTGTCGGCAAAGCGGCTTTTGAGCGTGTCGTCCACGGGCAACCACTCATCGCCGCTTTCGTTGAGCCCTGCGTTGTGAAGAAAATCGGGCAAGGTCATGCCAGCAGACCAAATACACAGATCCGCAGCCAACTTCTTGCCACTGGCAAGCGTTACGCTGCGCGCCTCTACCTGTGCGACGGCGGCATCGGTATGTAGCGTTACCGGGTAAGGCGCCAGGCGCAGCTCAGCATCACTGGCCAGACCTTTGGGTTGCTGTTGAAGAATGCGCGAACCAATATCTATAACATGAATATTGAATTCGTTGCCTTGCGCTCGGCGGCGCAGGATTTCTCCCAGCGCTTCGATCCCCGAAACTCCGCCACCGACAATAACAACCGATGCCCGGCGCTTGCGCGCGGCAAGCTTGTCGAGCCGTCTTGCAATACGCACGGCGTCGTCGACAAGACGCAAGCCGATAGCGTGTTTGTCGGCACCCTCGACACCAAACGTAGTTCGCTGGCTGCCGGCGGCGATCAGGCAGGCGTCATACGGCAACACCAGTCCGCTTTCTGTAACCACTAAGTTGCTGTCGCGATCGATTCGAGCCACGACATCGTGCACAAAGCTGTGACCGTAACGGCTCACGCACTCCGCGCGTGGCAGCACAACGCCGTCGCGGCTTTTCACACCCGACAATATTTCGTGGATATTGGGTGTCCATTCGAAATCGGCGCGCCCATCGACAACGGTCACATCGTAATCGCAGGAAAGGCGTGAGGCGGCAACAAGGCCGGCGAAGTTGCCGCCGATAATGACGACGCGTGGCTTGGATATTGTTTTGGATAGTGACATGGCTGGCTAACTTTGAATGGGTGATTCTATTAACAAGGCGAGCGAGTATACAGTAGGTGCGAGCCCTGCCACTAGATTTCTGCTATTCGCCGGACGCTGTGACGCAGGCTACCCATCCCGAGAATGCACAGCAGGCAGTAGGTAACCGCTACAGGTGTTTCAGCAAAGTGATCATTGACGATTTCATGCCGGCCAAGGATCCGTGAAGGGTAACCTTTGGCAATGCCACCTTGTGTCACCGACAGGATGATGTCATCGGGCTCCAGGTAATCCACATTACCTGCTATTACAAAAACGGGCTGATCAATTGAGGGAATACAATCACGCTGCGGGCAACCCTGGAAGACCAGGTCAATATCCGCGTCAATATCTTTGGCACTGGCAGCGAAAGTATCCCGTCCGAAAGGCCGCAGTAGCTGAGGTGTACGCTGTTATACTGCCGGCATCATCGAGCAAAAGAGAAGACCATGAACCAAGTCTGCCACAGCGCGCTACCTACCTCACTGCTCTGGTTACTCGCCCTCCTGATCACCGTGCACTCTGCTCTTGCTCAGGACGACATAGCGACACCGCAGAGCAAGTTCATCGATGCCGGCGACGTTCGCCTCCAGTACCTCGACTTCGGAGGGGAAGGGCTGCCCATCGTCTTTATCCACGGGGTCGAACGGGGAGCCGAGACATGGGCGGGCTTCGCCCCCCGGTTCACCAACCACCACCACGCGCTCGCCCTCACCGCGCGCGGCGTTGGCGAGTCGGAGGGGGAGCAAGGCGACACCAAAACCCGGGCAGGCGACATTATCAGCCTTCTCGATGCCCTGGACATCGAGCGCGCCATTTTCATCGGCAACTCCGGCCCCGGCATGGATATGACGTTCCTCGCCGAGCACCATTCGGACCGAGTGGCGGGGCTGGTCTACCTCGCCAACGCGCCGCCGGATACGGAGCTCGAGAATCTCGATCCTTCCGGTGGGCTTCGAATGGCTGCCCGAGCCACACGCCAGAGCATGGGCGCCGATCCATACCAGCCGAGGTTCGTAGTTGAGCCGGGCTATCGGATGGGCATTCCCGCATTGACCTTCGTAAGCACGACGGGCTACCGGGGGTGGGGGAATATGCCGTTTCCGCTCGAAGTCATCGACCGCGTTGCCGAGGCGGGGAGCGACTGGATCGAAGACCCCGAGGCAAAGGCGTTCTTCGATCGGGCCGTTGCAGACGAGGCGTTTCGGGATGAGGTACGCAGGGGCTGGGAGGAAGCCGTCGTGCCGGCTGTCCGTGCCCGGGAAGATGCCTTCCGTGCGGCGTTCGGAGAGAACCTCCACATCGTCAAACTCGATGTGCCCTTCGTGACCGGGTACCAGTACCTGGATGACCCGAAGATGATCGAGCCCCATGTGCGGGCGTTTCTGGAGGAGGCTCGAGAGCGAGAGCGTTCTAGCGAACGGCTGGACATCCCCATCGGTCTGCATTCGGGTGAAGGGTCGCCAGGGTTCACCCGCACGCTGCCCATCATCGATATGCACCTTCACGCCTTCGATCCCGAAGAGATTGAGGGCGAGAACACGTTCTGTGCCAATGACGGCCCGGTGGAATTCCCGCCGATCGATCCGGCCGAAGAAGCACGGATGGACGATGCGATGGCCTGCCCCAGCCCCCTCCGAAAGGCCGCGACCGAAGCCGACAACCAGGACCGGCATCGCGCAATCATGGAACGCTACAATATCTACGGCGTCCTCGACGTCACGCGGTCGAGCTTGGCGGAGAGCCTGGCCAACGCCGATGATTGGCAAGCCTCCGCGCCTGGTCGCTACTGGATCGCCATCGATCCCTATGACGCCTATTCACCACCGGTCGAGGAGCTGGAGGCGCTCGCCGCCGAAGGCCGCTTCCAGCTCCTCGCGGAGCTCTCGCCCCAGTACGACGGCATGTTGGCGACCGATCCCAAGTTCGCGCCCTATTTCGCGCTTGCCGAACGGCTGGACATCCCCGTCGGTCTGCATTTGGGTGAAGGGCCGCCGGGGGTCACCCGCACGCTGCCCGGCACGCGCTACAGCCCGGCGCTCGGGCGCCCGCTCGACCTCGTGCCGCTACTGCAGCAGTACCCGAGGCTTCGTCTCTACGTCATGCATTACGGATCGCCGTTGATCGAGGAAATGCTGGCGATGCTCCACGCCTATCCCGGGCTATACGTCGATCTTGCGGGTAATAATTGGAAGATGCCGCGCCCCTACTTCCATGCGCAGCTCAGACGATTCGTCGACGCCGGCTTTTCCCAGCGCCTGATGTTCGGTTCGGACAGCATGATCTGGCCCGATGCGCTGCCGATCGCGATCGATGCGATCAACAGCGCGCCTTTCCTTAGCGAACAACAGAAGCGCGACATCCTCTACAACAACGCCGCTCGGTTCTTGCGATTGGATCAAGCCACAATTAACAAACACCATAGAAGGTAGAGCAGCGGCATAACAAGTAAATTGGCAGCACCAAAAAATCCACCGGTGCGTGAGCTTCAACAGCCTAAAACTGAATTGAGACATTACAGCTGCTGATTGGTGGTCTGGTCCCGTGTAGACCAATCATCCAGTTCCCTATCTTTTTCGATGTCCTCGTCCGCGGCCTCAATTGGCTATCCACTGATCTAGATCAAGTCATTAATTGGTTCAAACTGCTATTTTGAAATAGAAGAATTGGCTTATAACGCTCAAGTGCTTGACCTGTATGCGGGGCACGAGTTGTAAGTTGATGCACTAAACCGTCCCCCAGATGACGGGGTATGCAGGATATGAAGTAAAAATACCAAGGGAGGTATTTATCATGAGAATGGTTAGCCACAGGCTTCGCCGGAGCGCACTGGTATTGGCAATAGCAGCAACTTTTCCGTTGTCAGCCTTTGCTGATGAAAAATATGATTTGTTACAACAACAGGTAGATGTGTTGAAACAACAACTGCAACAAGTTCAGGAAACGTTGCAGCAATATAAGGACCAAATGTCGGTAAAGGAAGGCCAGGTTGAACAGAAGGTCATGGCGCTCGAGGAAGGCATCGCCGAAGCATCCGAATGGAAATATCCGGACACGCTGATACACATGGCTGGCTATGCTGATATCGGCTATGCCTTCGCCAATGGTGAAACCGGTGATTTTTCCGTTGGCCGATTCTCACCGATTTTTCACTACCAGTACCGCGACCTTGTCATGCTGGAATCCGAACTTGAAATCACGATCAATGAAGCAGGCGAAACCGATTTTGAATTGGAATACATGACCATTGACTATTTCCTCAACGATTACATCGCACTGGTAGGTGGCAAGTTCCTCAGCCCGATTGGACAGTTCCGGCAGAATCTGCATCCTTCATGGATCAACAAGCTGGCATCAGCACCTCCCGGATTCGGACATGATGGTGCGGCACCTACATCTGATATTGGCCTGCAGGCCCGTGGCGGCTTTCCGATTGGTGACATGTTTGCC
>Ga0105053_10000611_pt1 | contig 56645 bp, 30 predicted proteins | sample BON01_FD_78093 | JGI IMG/M metagenome (GOLD analysis project Ga0105053, IMG submission 78093) | Freshwater microbial communities from Lake Bonney liftoff mats and glacier meltwater in Antarctica - BON-01 | ecosystem: Environmental > Aquatic > Freshwater > Ice > Glacier meltwater | place: Lake...
AGGGGAGGGGTGGGGGCGGAGGAGGGAGAGAGAGAGGGAAAGAGAGAGGAGGAGGAGGGGGGGGGGGTGGGAGGGGAAGTGGGTAAGGAGACGACGCGGCGTGGTGGGTTGGGGAGTGGGGACGGGGAGCGGCGACGCGCGAGGAGCGCGAGATACAGCAGCAGAAAAAGGGGCGTGTGTGTGGGAGGATGGGGGCGTCGGACGCCGGGATGAACGGAGGGGCAGGCCGGGGGGGGAGGTCGAAGAGACGCGGCGGCGGCGGCCCGACGCAAAGGGGGGGAGGGGGGGGCACGCGAGGGGTAACCCTCGCGTGCCAGGGGGGCCGGACGAAGCCGAAGGCCCGTCGTCCCGCCTGCCCTCCCCTTCCTACCCCTCGCCCATTCCGCTCAAACGTAGGCGATCGGCCCCTCGAGCGACCCCTCTGCAAACTGCCGCACGATGGGCTCGTCCGTCGTGTCAAACTCCTTTGTCGTCCCCTGCCACACCACGCGCCCCTGGTGCAGGAACACCAGGCGGTCGGCGGCGCGGCGGATGGTCGAGTGCTGGTGCGTCACGACGATGTAGGCGCTGATGCCCTGGCCGGCCGCCGCCGCCGCCGCCGACGCGCCGCCGCCGTTGCCGTTGGCGCCGCCGCCGTTGCCGTTGGCGTCGCCGCCCTCCGCGTCCTGCCGGTGGTTCTGCTGGTGCATGGAGCGGATGAGGTCCTCGACGACGGTCGAGGCGACCGGGTCGAGGCCCGCCGTCGGCTCGTCGTACATGAGCACCTGCTCCACCACGGGGACGCCGCCGCCGCCGCCGTTGCCCGCGCTGCCGCCGCCGGCGTCCGTCACAATCGCGCGCGCCAGCGCGACGCGCTTGCGCATGCCGCCCGACAGCTCGGACGGGTACAGGTCCTCGACCCCTTTCAGGCCCACGCGCCCGAGCGAGGTGGCCACCCGCCGCCGCACCTCGTCGCGCGGCAGGCGCGAGTGCTCGTACAGCAGGAAGCCGACGTTCTCGCCGACCGTCAGAGAGTCGAACAGCGCGGCGTTTTGGAACACCATCCCGACCCGCAGCGCCTCGCCGCCCGTGCCGTCGGCGTTCGGGGCGTTGTCCGACAGGAGGCCGACGCGCGGCCGGCCCTTGATGAGGATCTGGCCGCGGTCGGGCGCCAGCAGGCCCGCGGCCAGCCGCAGCGTGGTGGATTTTCCCGTGCCGCTGGCGCCGATGATCCCGACGGCCTCGCCGCGCCGCACGCGGAATGAGGCGCCACGGAGGATCTCGTTGTCGCCGAACGACTTCCAGACGTCGCGGAACTCGATGAGGGTTCCGTCGTCGTCGTCGGCGGCGCCGTTGTCGCCCTGCTGCATGTGGCTGGCGGGGAGGACGAGGAGGGCCGGGGCGGCGGCCGCCGGCTCGGCCGAGGCGGCGGCGGCGCGGGCGGCGCGTGCGGCGGCGCGGGCCGACGACGGCGACGAAGAGGCGCCGGCGCCGCCGCCGCGGAAAGGCCCTCCTGCTGATGCCGCTGCTGCCGCAACCAGGGCCGCGCGCCGCCGCGACGGAGGATGGCGGCGGGTGATCGGCCAGGACGCGGCCGTGGGCGAGGGCCTGGTGGCGGTGGCGGTGGAGGAGAAAGTAGAGCAGGGGATCCGTGTCGCGGTCGCCGACAACGACGACAATCGGCGCGAGCATCGGCCCGCCGCTGCCACCGAGGCGCGCGCAGCCGCCGGCGTCTGCGCCATGCAAGCGACGGTCGACATGTGGTCGCGCGCCTGAGGACGGCACGAGCGGGGAAGCGGGGAACAAACGAAAAAAAAGGGAGAAAAGGTGCGTGGGAAAGAGGGACGCCACAACACGAGAAGACAAGGAGGATCGTGTGCGATGCGACGGGTGTGTGTGTGTGTGTAAGGGTTGGATTGGGGGCACACGGCGCTCGGGGGACCGTGGACATCGAACAAAAAGACGTGGATCAAAAAGAAAAACGAGAAACGACGCGCGCGCTTTTCGCCGCCGCTCGTTGCCGCAGCCGACGGCGGCGCACGAAGAAACAAAATAAACTGAAGACAAAAACTCACCGACATTCGGCCGCCCGATGATGGCCACGGCCAGCGGCCTGGACTCCGCCTCGTCCTCCTCGGGGCCGCCCGGCATGGGCAGCGACCCCACCGCCGCGTCCAGCATCTCCCCCGTCCCCGCGCCGCTCAGCGCCGAGACCGCGTGCGGGACGCCCCCTCCCCCGCCCCCCGCCGCCCCGCCCTTTCCCCTCCCGCCGCCCGCCAGCGCCCAAAACTCGGCCGCCTGCAGCCCCGCTTTTGCCGGGGACTCGCACTTGTTCACCGCTAGGGTCACGGGCTTGGTCGGGTGGGCGCGCCGCAGCCAAGCCAGGATCTCCTCGTCCCCCGGCTGCGGCCCAGCCTGCCCGTCGACCACCAGCAGCACGGCGTCCGCCTCGGCGACGCCGGCCGCCGCCTGCGCCTCTATCGCCCGCGGCAGGCCCTCGGCCGAGATGGACGCCATGCCGGCCTCGCGCTGCGCGCCCGCGGGCAGGCGCGCGGCGTCCGACATCAGGCCGCCCGTGTCCACGAGCAAAAAGTCGCGGTCGCCCCAGAAGGCGCGCGCGTACAGGCGGTCGCGCGTGACCCCCGGGGTGTCGTAGACGACGGCCAGCGCTTTTCCGGCGAGGCGATTAAACATGGCCGACTTGCCGACGTTTGGGCGGCCGACGATGGCGAGCTTGGGCAGCAGGTCGTCGGGCACGCGGCGGCGGCGGCGCTGGCGGCGGGGGAGGACGCCGGCGAGGGCGAGGGGCGGGGCGGGCGCGTCGCCGCCCTCCTCCTCGTGCAGCGCGCGCGCCCGGGCGTCGGCGGCGTCGGCCTCCGCGGCCGCCTCGGCCAGCGCGAGGGCGTTGGCGAGGAAGGGGGCGCCCGCGCGCTTGGGAGGGGGGGGCGCGGGACGCGGCGCGGCGTCCGCGGCGGCGCGCGGGGCCGGGGCCGGGGGGGCGGAGCGGAGCAGCTCTGCGTCGCTCACGCCCGCAAGCGCGCCGGCCAGCGACGATGCCCCGTCGCCGCCGTCGGCGCCGCCGCCGTCCTCGCCGTCGAGGTCAAAGCCGCCCGTGTCGAGGTCGCCCATGGCCTCCATGCGCGCGACGAGTGCCGCGGCGACGCGCTCGAAGCGCTCGGCGTCGGCCGCCGAGGGAGGGGCCAGGGGGGCGTTACCGTCGCCGCCAGCGTCGCCCCCGCCGTCGTCGGCGGCGGCGTCGTCTCCGGCCTTGCCGACAAAGGGCGCCGGGGGCGCGCGCGGCGCCTTGTCCGCGGTCTGCCTAGAGGTCTTGGGTCCTCCTCCTCCTCCTGCAACGCGGCCACCCTTCCCGGCGCCGCGGCCGCCGCCTCCCCCGCGACCACCGCCGCCCCTTGCGCCGCTGCCGCCGCTTCCGCGCCCGGCGGCCGCGGCCACAGCGCCGCGGAGGGCGGCGGCGGGCGGCGGCGACGGACGCGAGGCGGCGGCGATGGCGGCGGCGAGCGACGGCGGCGGCGGCAGCGACTGCAAGGAGGCGGCGCGCCTGACGGCGCCCGCGCTGCTCGCGCCAATGGCCGAGCGCATCGTTTTGTGCGGATCGGGGTGGCTGATGTGACAGCTGCAGGTGCAATCGGGCGTGTCGAAGAAACGGGAGAGCCGCCTGACACGCAAGACGTTCCCCGTGGCGGCCAATGGGAGGCGCGCGCAATCGGGCTTGTCGTGCGGAGTGCTTTGTAGTGTGCAGGAGATTCGGGGTTTGTGGTTTCGAGCGGGTGTTTGTGCATGCGCGTGGGAGAGACGGGGCGGCGCGTTATCTTCCTGTGTCTTGGGAGGAGAGAGGGCCAAAAGTTGCCAAAAGTTGCCCTCCACACAGCACAGCAAGCATCGCCGACACGGAGCCGCAACCATCGAACACGTACCCGAGCAGAACCGCCACCATTCGCGACACGACCACCGCAGCAGTGCGCGCCCAACATCAACCCCAAACTGAACGCCAAAACCTGTATTTCCTCGGCGCGCCTCCCCCCTCCCGCGACCAATTGCCCCTGAGACGGGGTCCCTAGCTTGACCAAGCACGCAGCAGCGTCGCATCTCTCCTAGCCCCATCACCCATCTCGCGCTTGTGGCGTGGAGAAGCGAGCGAGACAGACACAGAGAGAGAGACTTGCAAGAGGCACAGCAGCCCTTCCTTCGCCCCCCCCGCCCTCCGTCTCTCACGCGCGCGCCGATCGCAAAGCGCTGCCCAGTAAGCAGGCATGGCGCCGGCGGAGGTGGTGGTGGACGCCGCCAAGGCAGAGGTCGACAAGATCAAGAACGACGCCAACACCAAGTTTCGCGGTACGTCGAGCGAGAGAGAGCGAGAGGCAGCGCGCGCACGCGCTCGTCCCCGTCCGCTGCCGCCGCCGATCGTCTGTCCCGCACTCCGCTTCAAACGCCCCGCCTCACGCGCGCCCCTCCCGCCTCGCCCTAACCCCCCTCCCCCATCCCCCAAAAACAACACCGCCCGACAGACAAGCACTACCAGGCGGCCATCGACGGCTACACCCGCGCCATCGAGCTCTCCTCCCCGGCCGCCTCGGAGGACGGCGCCGCCAGCCCGGCCAGCAGCGAAGGCGCCGGCGCCGACGACGCGGCCGCCCCCGCGTCCCCGCCCGCCGCCGCCGCCCCCCTGCTCGGCAACCGCGCCTTCGCCCACATCCGCCTCGAGGAGTACGGCTCCGCCATCGCCGACGCCACCGACGCCATCCGCGCCGACCCCACGTACGTGAAGGCCTACTACCGTCGCGGCGACGCGAACTTCGCGCTAGGCAAGTTCAAAGAGGCGCTGCGCGACCTGCGCGCGGCGGCGCGCGTGGCCCCGCGCGACCCGGACCTCCGGCGCAAGCTCCAGGAGTGCGAGCGCGCGGTCAAGCGCATCCGCTTCGAGGAGGCCCTGGCCGCGCCCGACGGCGAGGAGAGCCGCGCCTCGGACCGCGTGGACCTCTCGGCCATGGCCGTCGAGGAAAGTTACGACGGCCCGCGCATGGACGAGATTTCCGCCGAGGAGGCCCTCGCCACCCTGGGTGAGGCTGGGGCGGCGGCCGTGGCCACGGCGCAGCCCGCGGGCGCCGCGCCCCTGGCCCCGGGCAGCAAGGTGTGCGTCGTGACGCCGGCGTTCGTCGACGCCATGGTGGAGCGTTTCCGCGGCGGGGGGCTCGTGCACCGCAAGTATGCGCTCGCGCTCGTGCTGGCCGCGCGCCACCTGCTCAAGCAGCTCCCCAGCCTGGTGGACGTGGACGTCGACCCGGGCAACCACATCACCGTGTGCGGCGACGTGCACGGCCAGTTCTTCGACCTCCTGAACGTGTGGAGCCTCAACGGCCGGCCCTCGCCGGAGAATCCCTACCTGTTCAACGGGGACTTTGTCGACCGCGGCAGCTGGTCCGTCGAGGTCGCGCTCTCCCTATTCGCGTACAAGTGCCTCCACCCGGCCAGCATGCACCTGACGCGCGGCAACCACGAGGCCCACTCGATGAACAAGATCTACGGCTTCGACGGCGAGGTGCGCGCGAAGTACGGCGGGGGGCTTTTGCTGGATTGTTTTCGCGAGGCGTTCAACTGGCTGCCGCTCGGCTACGTGCTGGACAAGCGCGTGCTCGTGGTGCACGGGGGCCTCTTCTCCGAGGACGGCGTGACCCTGGACGACCTGCGGCGCGTGGACCGCAACCGCGAGCCGCCGGACGAAGGGCTCATGTGCGAGGCGCTGTGGAGCGACCCGGCGCCGGGCAAGGGGCGCATGCCGTCGAAGCGCGGCGTTGGACTCCAGTTCGGCGAGGACGTGACGGCCGCCTTCCTCGACGCCAACGGCCTCGACCTGGTCGTCCGGTCGCACGAGGTGAAAGAGGAGGGGTACGAGGTGGCGCACGGCGGGCGCCTGGTCACGGTGTTCTCCGCGCCAAACTACTGCGACGCCATGGGAAACAGCGGCGCGTTCATCCGGTTCGACGGCGGCGAGATGGTGCCCCACTTCACGACGTTCCGGGCGGTGCCGCACCCAGACGTCAAGCCGATGGCGTACGCGTCGTCATTTTTGTCGCAGGGGGGGTTTTAGTGTAGGGCAGGGGGGAGAGCGGCGTCGTCTTGGCGTGTGTCGGCCCGCCGGCGCTTGGTGCATCGGCGAATGTAAGGGCGCGTCAAAGCAATCCAAACTCCTGTGCGTCCCGGCGCTGAGACGGAAAGGACAAAAAGGGACGGCTCGCGCGCCTTCGATCGAGCGACTCGCGCTTTTCCAAACTTTTTTTTCATCATCGACGTGGTTTCAATCAAGGCGTCCTCGTCCGCTACAAGCAAAGAAAGGGCCGGGGAAGCATGGGTTCCATGCGGTGCGCCTAAGGGCAGGAAGGCAAGAAGGACTGGTGGTGTGTGAGAGGGGGGGAGAGAGGAGGGCGGTCGCGGGGGAGAAAGGGCGGGCGGGGACGCGGCGGCGTTTGGGGGCGCACAAAACAAAAAACCCGCCGCGGCCGAACCCGTGCCTTGTCTCTCTCGCGCGTTCTCACGCGCTCTCTCTCTCGAGATTATAGCGGGTTATAAGCGGCAGAGCAAAGTGGGAATATGATCTGTGGGAACATCAAGGAACGATTGGGGGCCAAGGGGGGGGGGGGTGGGGGGGGGGAGGAATCAGGAGCGATAACGGGCGCGCGCGCGAGGCGTTTTTTTCGTTGCTTTCCCGTCTGCGCCGGCGGCAGCGGGAGCGGGGCGGAGCACGCGACAAAACACAAACGTCTGTCTCTCGCTCTCTCTCCTCACGCCGACTTGGCGTCGCCGTTGTCGCCCAGCAACGCCTGCCCCGACTCCATCGCCTCCGACGACTGCTTCTCGAGCGACCCCGCCTCCGCGCGCGTCCCGCCGCCGCTGCCCTTGCCGCCCGACGCGCCGCCGTCGCTGCCCGCGCCTTTGCCGCCGCCCGCCGCGCCACCGCCGCCGCCGCCGGCCACCACCACCGACGCCGCCGAGGGGCTCATCTTGATGTGCGTGTACCACACGATCCCGGCCATCGCCACGCCCAGGCCCGCCAGCTTGCTCCCCGGCATCTGGTCCCCGAAGAGCAGGCACCCGCCCGTCAGGATGATCACCGTCTTCAGGTGACCCACCACGTTGTAGGTGAGCGAGCTGGTCGCGCCGATGACTAGGAACGTCGACAGCGACACGAGCAGGCCCAGGCCCGCGCTAAAGAGGATGGCGGCGACCGCCTGCGGCGTGTAGCGGTACCCGAGCAGCGTGCCGTCGCCAAACTCCCCGCCGCCGCCATGCAGGCCCTGTAGGTCGACCCCCTGGCCGTCAGCCCCGCCCGCGCCGCCAGCGCCGCGCCCGGCCAGCGCCAGGTGCGCCCAACCCACAGGCTCGACCAGGGGGATCAGCAGGGCCATGGCCGCCGTGGCGATCGGCGTGTACTGGTGCAGCAGCTGCATGGACGAGGCGCCCAGCTCGCGCTGCTTGGTGCCGACCCACAGCTGGTACAGGCCCGTGACGAGGGTGGCGGCCACGCCGACGATCGCGCCCTTGGCGTTGGCGGTCACCTGCTTGTCGGTCAGGGTTGCGATGGCGTTGCCGAGGCACACGACGCCGACCGAGGCGGCGACGCGCCGCTCGGGCCGCCGGCGGAAGGCGACGCTCTCCATCGCGAAGACCGTCGGAGCCACCGCGATCTTCATGACCTGGTAGAAACCCACCGTGTTGAGGTTGAGCGACAGGTTGCACAGGACGATGTAGCCCACGAACGCGAGCGCCAGGGGCAGCAGGCGCGCGGCCGGCAAGCTCTTGGCCTGGAACATGCCTCCCTTCAGCATCACATTGATTCCGACCCACGTGACGGCCGTGTGCACCCACGTGAGCGCGACGGTGAACTTGAAGCCAAAGTGGTCGAAGACCATCTTGTTGGCGAAGACGATACCGCTGGCCGAGGCGATGTTGAGGGCGGCGTAGGCCAGGGGCTTGACCCACAAGGCCTGCGGGGAGCCCATGGCGTCGGGCGGGGGCTTGGCGTCCGGGTCGGCGGCGGCGGCGGCCGAGGAGGAGGCGGGAGCGGCGGGGGCGGCGCGTTGGTCGTCGTTGCCGTTGCCGTTTACGAGGAGGGGTTTTTTGCCGTCGAGGTCGTCTCCGTCGCCCGCGAGCTTGCCGTAACCCATACTAGGTCGGCGTCACGCCGACACTTGTAGTTGGAAATGTGTTGTGGGGGCGTGGGGAGCGTGGCGGGGCGCGGGGTCGCGGCCTCTCGTTGGGCTCTCAGCCCGTTTTTCTTCGTCTTCTTCTCACGGCGGTGAGAGATTCCTGGTCTCGCGCGAGCGGTCTTGGGCGGCTAGCGAAAGCGGCTTGCGTCGAGGCGATAGCGCACAAGTGGAGGAAACGGCGGGGCGCGAGCTGCTACGCGTGGCGTGCGCGTGGGATGGGGGGGGGGGGGGACGCAAAAGGAGAAGAATTTTTTTTTGACTCCGCGAAGGCCTTGGTGCGTCGAGGCCAGGAGAGAGTGCAGTGTGCAAGGTGCGCTGGGCACGAGAGATCAGGAGCATGCGGCGTCCGTGAAGGGGCGGGCTGTGGAGGATGCTGCCATTGGCGCGGTGAGGCCTTTACAGACATCGTTCTTCTCGCCGGCTCGCCGCCGCCTCGCCCGTTCTTCTCAGCCGGTAACCCCCCGGCGGCCCCGCTCGTCATCATCGTCGTCAAGCACCAGCAAGCAGCAGCAGCAAGCCCCAGGCCTCGCCCCTTCCCACCCGCGCCGACATCATCATCCGCGCGGCGCGCCCGCGTCCACCGCGTCCAGCAGCTCGTGAAAATAGGCGTCGTCGTCCTCCTCCTCCTCTTCCTGCGACGCATCCCCCGCCACCGCCGCCGCCGCCGCGAGCGCGCCCGCCCGCGCGTCGCCCGGCAGCGGCAGCGCCGGCGAGCGCGCGCCGCGGCAGTCGGGGTCGTAGCACCGCATATACCAGCACCCGGCCTCGAGGTCGGCCACGGCGAACACGCCGTTGGACCGGTGGTGCCGCCCGACCTGGCCGCACCAGCGAAAGGGGGCGCGGAAGGGGACGAGCACGACGCGGGCGGAGGGGGCGTGCGCCCACCCGCGTGCGAGCGCGCGCACGGGCGGGGCGGCGGCGCCTGCGGCAGCCTGCGACGCGAGGCGCGTGGCGGCCTCCTCCAGAAAGGCAACGAGGGGGCCGTACGGCGAGGGACCCGTGCGCAGGTCGGCCAGGCTGTCGCCGCCGCCGCCGCTGCTGCCGCCGAGTTTCGAAAGGCCGGCGCGGGGCGGGCCGGCGTGGCCCCCGTCACCCGCGCGGGACCCGCTGCCTCGCGCCGCCGCCGCCGCCGCCGCCGCCCCGACGGCGCCGGGCACGCGCACGCGCGCAAAGGGCGTGCAGGCCGAGATGGCGGGGGTCAGGAGCAGGCGCGCCGCGGGCTCGGCCTCGTGCTCGGCGGCGGCCTCGAGCTCGCGCGCGCGCGGCGTGTCCATCCGCAGCAGGCGCAGCGGCGGGGGCGGGGCGGACGAGGCGCGGGGCCCCGCGGCCGCGCCGCCGCCGCTGCCGCCGTGGCCGCCGCCGCTGTCGCCGCCGTCGCCGCTGCTGCTGCCGCTCGCTCCGACACGCGTCACGAGCGCGTCAGAGAACAGCTCCCCGGGAGTGCGCACCGCTAGGCGCCCACCGTACCGGCGCGTGGGGACGAGCGTCGGCGGTGGTGGTGGTGGTGGTTGCGGCGCTGGATGTGGCGGCGGCGGCTGCGGGGGGGCGAGGGCGCCAGCAGCAGCGGCAGCGGCCGCAGCGAACGCCCCGTCTCCATGAGTGGCAGCGGCGGCGGCGGCGGGGGGCGCGGCCTTGGACGACAGGTACATGCGGAACGCGCGGTTGCGCGTGTAGACGCCCGTGTCGATGAAGAGCTGCAGGGATTGATGGTGGTGGTGGTGGTGGTGGTGGTGGTGCTGCTGCTGCTGCTGCTGCTGCTCCGGCTGCTGCTGCTGCTGCTGCTGCGGCTGCTGCGGCGCCTCTCGCGGCGCCACCAGAAACGCGGCGTGCTCGGCCGACCGCGAGGCCTTGGCCAGCAGGCGCGCGCACACGAGGCGCACGAACGCGCCCGCGTGCGCGTTGTCGGCAAAGGCGGCGCCGGGGACCCGCACGACCAGGTGCCGCGAAAACTTGCCGCCGCCGCCGCCGCCGCCGCTTTTGCCGCCGCTTTTGCCGCCGCCGCCGCCGTCGTCAAACGGGCCCGTCGCGCCCGCCCCGCGCGGCTGCTGCGGCGGCTTGGGCTGCTTCGTCGAGTCGAGCTCGATCACGTCGCGCTCGCGGTCGACGGGCGGGACGGGCGGGCCGGCTTCACCTCCCGCCTCGCCGCCGAACGCGTCGGCCAGCGCGGCCTCGACCTCGTCCAGCAGCAGCTCGACGAGCCGCGGGCCGTCGGCCGCCGCCGGGAGGGGGGCGGGCGCCGCCGCCGCCGCCGCCGCCGCCGCCGCCGCCGCCGCCGCCGCCGCCGCCGCCGCCGCCGCGCCGGCGGACGCAGACGGCGGCGGGCAGGCCGCGGAGAAGGCGCCGCCGCCACCGCCCCTGTTGTAGTAGTGCTCAAGGTCAAAGTACAGGTGGCAGGGCCTGCCCTCGCGGATGATCTCGTAGTGGTGCCGCCCCCTGGCCGGCAGCGCGCGGTACTCGCGCCACAGGCGCTCGTCGGTCGTGACGAGGAAGTGGCGGCTGCCGCGGCCGGCGGCGGCTGCTGCGGCGGCGGCGGCTGTGGCGGCGGCCGACGGCGGCGGCGGCGGCTGCTGCTGCTGCGGCGGCGGCTGCGGCGGCGGTCCCCTCTCCGCCGCGCTCGCGTCGGTGGCGCGCTCGACCGCGAAGCAGCGCAGGTGCGCGCGCAGCGGGTGCGCGTCCCAGAAGTCAAAGGCGCGCCGCTGCGTGGGGAAGGCGCTGTACGGGTGTCGCGAGGGGCTGCCGGGCGGAAGGGGGGCGGGCGGCGGCGGCGGCGGCGGCGGCGGCGGCGGCGGTAGAGAAAGGGGGCGGGGGCCGGCGTCGGCGGCGTCGGGCCGCGGATATGGGGCAGACGCCGCCGCCGCCACGGGGGCGGGCCCGTCCGGCGCCTGCAGCTCGAGCCCTCGGGGCGGCGCCGCGGCCAGGTAGCGCCGCGCGTCGGCCGCCGCGGCCGCGGCCTTGGCATCCGTGCGCACCAGCGGCGGCGGCGGCGGCGGCGGCGGCCGGGGCGACGCTCGCGGCCCGCCGCCCTGCCCCCCTTCTTGCTCGCTCTCGTGCGGCTGGCGCCAGCGCTGCTTCTTGGTCCAGCGACGCTGCTGGTCCCACGCGTGGTCACCGACCGTCCCCGCGCGCGCCGCCAGGGGCGCCGTGTGGAAGGCCAAGGCGGGCACGGGCGTGGGGTCGTCTACAAGGGCCAAGGGGCGGGCGCGGCCGCGGGCCGACGACGGCGGCGAGGACGACGGCGGCGGCGGCGCGTCGGCGCCGCCGCCGCTGCCGCTCGGCCCCCCCAGCTGTTGTTGCTGCTGCTGGCGCGCCGCCGCGAGCTGCTTGCGCAGGGCCAGGATGCTGGCCAGGAGGGAGGCGCCATGGTGGTCCTGTGGCTGCTGCTGCTGTTGCTGCTGACGAGGGCGCGCGGGTGGAGGAGGAGGAGGAGGAGGAGGAGGAGGCATCTCCATTTTTGATTTGAATGTGGATTGTGCGCTTTGTCTTTGAAGAGGAAAGCGGTGAGGGGCCAGCTGCGCGCTGACGATGTACATGGGTCGGTCACATCGTCAAGTGATGGGACGACCGGGGGCTGTCGTTTGCTTTCGACAAGAGCGAGGCTCTCGAGTGCTTGTCGGCGTCGGCGGCGCGCGCCGCCCGCTGCACGCCGGCCTCTCCGAGCGACGCGGTCAGCCACTGGTCCCGCCGCCGCCCCCCGCTCCTCACATACGGCTTTGGCCGCGACACCCCACCTTCTCGGGCGCACTGCCCCCCGCTCCACCTCGTGTCACACACAAAACTTCCAGGCGCGATCATCATCACTAGTCTCTCAATTCTTACCCTCGCTTCTCCGAGACCTCTCCCTCTCCCATCTCGAAACCCTTTTCGACGCGACGACAACACCAAATCCGCGACGATGATTTCCGCGACCTCGCGCGCGCCAGTCGCCTCCTCGCGCCCCGTCATCCGGGTGAGTCGGTTCCCGTCCCTCTCGCGACACCCGTCGCGTGCGGCGCTCCGAGTGCGCGCGAGCTGCTGTTGGCAAGCCACGACAAAGAGAGACGAAAGAACCCCGCTCGCCGTCGCTCACCCTCCGCCGTCGACCCCAAACCCAAAAACACAGGCCCGCGCGACCGCGGCCCCGGCCCGCCCCGCCGCCGCGAGCGCCGCCGCCCCGAGCCCCACCCTCGCCGCCGTCAACGCGGCCATCGGCGCCCACATCGCCAAGGCCGCCGCGGAGTCGCCCGCGCGCCGCACGCGGGCGCTGTCGACGACGCTCGGCTCGTTTGTGGCGCGGGTCGCCCGCGGCGAGCTGCCGCTGCGGCCCGCCGCCGCGGCCGCGCCGTCGCCCAAGAAGTGAGACGGGCGGAGATGCGAGGGCAAGGCAGGCAGGCGAGGCAAGGCAGGCCGATGGATCGGTAGTACAGAGCTCACACAACTATGAATAAAAAATGGGAGGGGAGCGGGCATCGGTGCTGCGCGCTCTCGCTCTCTCTCACTTCCCTCCGCTCGTCCTCACGCGCGCATCTAAAAATACAGCGCCGGCCTTTGCAGTGCATACGCCCGCATGTATTGTACGTCTCGCCCGTCTCATTTCTTTGCAAAAAAAACTGGCTCTTGTCTTTCTCTCTCTCTCTCTCTCGGCGCGCATGGCGTCGGCAAAAAAAAGGGGGGGGGGGCGGGGGCGGGCGGGGGGCAATCCCCAGGCAGCGGCGGCAGCGGCGGCGGCGGGAGCGGCAATGCTTTCTGTTTCGGGGCGTGTTTCGTGGATCGTGTTGAATCGTTGTTCTTCGTCTCTTCCGTCTCTCCTGCGTGGTACATGGTCGCGAAAAAGGGTTTGCGGGAGAGGCTTGGCGCGCCGTTCTCAGGCCGCCTTGGCCGCCGCCCCCGCCACGGACCGGTACCAAAGCACGCCGCGCGTCACGATCGACCCTCTCGCCGCCGCCGCCGCCGCCACCTCGCCCTCGCCGCGCCCGGCCGCCGCCGCGCCCGCGCCCGCGCCCTCGCCCCCTGCGCCCCCGCCCTCGTCCTCGGCCGCGTAGTGGCAGTCCCGCGCGTCCTCCCACATGGCCCGGAACACATTGCGACCGTCCCGTTGGTAGTAATCGCCCAGGGCGCCCTTGACGGCTTTTGTCGCCTCCACCGCCCGGTAGTGCGGCATGCCGCTGAACAGGTGGTGCGCCACGTGCGTGTCGGCAATGTGGTGGAACGCGCGGTCCAGGTAGGGGCCGTAGGAGCGATCGACGGTCGACAGGGCGCCGCGGAGCCAGTCCCACTCGCCGTCGGCGTAGTGGGGCAGGGACGGGTGGGTGTGCTGCAGGAAAGTGATCATGACTAGCCAAAAGTTGACCAAGGCATAAGGCACTCCGTAGACTTTGAAAACGGCGGCGGCGCCGTAGACTCCCGCGGCGCGCCACAGCAAGGCAGCGGCGGCGGCGACGCCGGCGCCCGAGAGCGCCACGCCGAGGCGCTCGCGCGGGCTGAAGATGGGGGACCAGGGGTCAAAGTGCGACGCGCGGCGGGGGCCAGAGTAGGCGCGGCCCGAGGCGTTGAAGAGGAGGTAAGAGGGCCAGCCGAGCAGCTGTTGGAAGGCCAGGTGCGCGAAACGGTACCCGCCCTTGTGCCACAGGGGCCTGTCCGCCGGGCTGAAGGCGGGCACAAACACCTCGTCGCGCTCGGCGCTGCCCGTGTTGCTGTGGTGGCGGCGGTGCGAGTGCTTCCAGCTGAAGTAGGGGACCAGCAAGGCAGAGTGGATCACGAAGCCGACGGCGTCGTTCAGCCGGGGAAAGTCGCTAAAGGCGCCGTGGCCGCACTCGTGCGCCGTGACCCAGAGCCCCGTTAAGTGGGCGCCCTGGAGGAACCAGTAGGCGGCCCAAAGCAGCGAGCCGGCGGCCAGGCGGGCCAGGGGGAGGAGGAGGAGCGCGACGGCCGAGGACGGCGACGGCGAGGACGGCGAGGCGGGGCCGATCAAGGAGACCAGGCGGGGGATCTGCGTCGAGAAGGCAAAGAGGGCGGCGACGGCGAGCAGGTCGGCGGCGAGGTAGGCCAGCGAGATGGGCAGGGACTTGACGAAGCACTCGGGCGGGATGGCGCGGCGCAGGTCTTTGATCGTAAAGGGCGGCACGGCCGCGGGCGCGCGCCGCTTGGCCTCGGCCGCCGTCTGCTTCGGCGCTTCCGGCGGCGCCGTCTTGGCGTCGTCGTCCGCGCCGGCGCGACGGGTGGCGATCTGCGCGGAGGCCATGGCGACCGCGGCGGGGCGCGGCGGGGCTTGCCTGCTCTGGACCCTCTTGCGATGTCTTTGGGGATCAGGAGGACAAGGGGGTAGCTCTTTGCAAGGAGGAGGGGAGGCAGTGGCGGATGCAATATGCCCCCCAGGAAAAGAGGTCGGAGGAGGAGCCCTAGAAAAAAACGCTCGATAAAAAGGAACAAGAGATCGCGAACGAGGCAAGGCAGCGGCGCACCACAAGCGGCGGCGCGGGCTCGGTCGTCGTCCGGAAGGGGTGGAACGGACGCGTGGGGGGCGCAAGGGCTTGGGAGGAGTGGTGTGCAGGAGCGATCGATGCTTTTTGTGCTTTTCTGGCGCGCGTGCCGAGGGAGCGGCTGCCGGCCGTTTTCTCGTTGGCGTCAAGGAAGGTCTCCTTGAGGGGCGTTGCTGATACGGCATGCAGCTACCACACGGTAGGCCCAATCGATTATCACACACGCGTTTCTATCACACCCTTGATGACACGTGGAGAACCCAACCCGATACGCCAGATCAACAGCAGCAAAGGGCGGAGCCGAGGAGCACAAGAACATTGGGACTGAAAACGCCCCGCTCAACCTCCTGAAGACGGACACGGACACGGACACGGAGCAGAGAGCACAAAGGCGGCTCGCGTGCCTGCGCCGCCTCTGCCGCGGCGGTGGCGGCGGCGGCGGCGGCGGCGGCGCGCGAGCGAGGCGCGCGCGGCCCCGCCGCGGCGCGCCCGCGTTGGACTGGCGCTGACGTCGCCGCCGCCGCCGCCGCTCCTGCCTGGTCCGCGGTCCGCCGCCGACCCGCCGCCGCAACCCCCCGCGCCCGCCCGCCTTCTCCGCCTCCTCCGCCGCCGCATCATCCCCTTTGCATCCTGTGCTCGACGTTCAAGCACTCCCTCGACCAGCCCCACCGACGACGCGGCCAGCCACCCCTGCCCGTCGTTCTGCCGACGCGTTTGAGACCCGCCCTTGCTGGCGGGACATTGCCGTCCCGCCCGCCCGCCGGCCCGCCCGCCCGCCCGCCCCCCCGTGGGCCTGTAAGCTTGTAGTCGTGATGGGTGGGCGCCGCCGCGACCCGACGGCAGCTGCTCGCCTACATGCCAACAGGGGGGCGGGCGGGCGGGCGGGAGGGCGGGCGATGCCCCGCCATGAGGACCTCTCCGCGTGTCGGAGGCGTCGGCCGAACCGCGTGCGCGGCGGCTGCGGCGGCGGCGGCGTGCGTTTTTGTCGCCGGCGCGGAGCGCGCGCGTCGCCTCCTCTCGCCTCCTCTCCCACCCACTGCTTGGGCGGGCTCGAGACCGAGGGCCCGTGCAGGGACGGGTGCCGCGGGCGGCGCAGGCGGGAAAAGGGCAGGCATGCCATCGCGGCCCGCCGCCGACGACGACAAGGACGACGACGACGCGCCGCCGAGGTCCGAGCAAGGACGCCGTCGCCCGAGGGGGGGGGCCGACGCCCTGCTCTCGTGCCGGTGGGCGCGGGCGCGCGCGGACGACAATCGCTACACGCGGCGGTGCTGGACGGCGTTGAGATTGGCGACGGGCGAGGCGTGTGCCGCGCAGCTATTATTAGACGCGCGCGCGCCGCAGTCTCCGCCAAATTTCGACGCCGCACGGCACCGCCGCGTAGCCGGTCAACTTGTCTCGCGCCCACGCCCGGCACGATCATGCGGCGCGGCCTCTTGTGCCGACGATAGGCCTCCTTGGCCGGCACGAGGCCCTTTTGCCGTCGGCGGCCGCGATGGCACGCCTGCCCTTTTTTCCCGCCGCGCGCGCCGCCCGCGGCACACCCGTCCTGCCCGTCCTGCCCGTCCTGCCCGTCCTGCCCGTCGGGCCCTCGGCGTCGGGCTCTCGCGTCGGAGCAACGCTTCCGCTTCTCCAAGTTGAGGCTCCTGAGGGCGATGATACGAGTCTTTCCGAAGAGGACGGCTGAGCAAGAATCAGGAGCATAGACGTCGACATCCTCGGCGCATCTGAATTAAACATGTCCCTCGTGTTGCGAGACAATGAAAAGGAGTCGAGACGAGAGCGCGCCCCGTCGAAAACCAGAGCCCTAAAAAAAGAAAATCGAGAAAAGAAAAATGTCAAGTCACCACCACCTGAGGTGCACGTTGGCGCGGTGCGCGAGCGCCTGCTTGTGCATGTCGTCGCGCTTCTGCCGCGCCGACCCCTTGAGCCGGTACGCCTGAAGCAGCTCCTGCGCCAGGCACTCTGCGAATCGCGGCGGCGCCTTGCTCGGCCCGCCGCCGCCGCCGCCGCCGCCCCCTCCTCCTCCGCCACCGCCGCCCCCGCTGCCGCCGCCCCGGCCGCCGCGCCCTCCGCGCTGCCGCGCCGCCGCCGCCTGCGCCAGCCACCGCACCGCCAGCGACCGGCCCCGCGCCGGGGGCATCACCCCGGGGACAAACACCGTCTTGGTCGACGCCCGCAGCGCGCGCACGTCCAGCGCGGGCGTCACGTTTCCGATGGCGCGGAGGACGACGCGCACGGCGTCGCGCGAGGCGGCCGCCTCGGCGCGCGACTCGGCGGCGAAGAAGCGGTCGGCGGCGAGGGTCGTTGGCGCTGGTCCTGCTGGCGCTGCTGAGGGTGATGGTCCGCCGCCGCCCTCGGGCGACTGCTTCTTCTCGGCCTTGTCCTGGCGGTAGGCGCGACGCTGCTGCTGCTGCTGCTGGTGCGGGTGCGCTGCTGATTCTCCTCCTCCTGTTCTTCCCGATCCCGCGGCCACCAGGGCCCGCAAGAACGCGCCGCCGGCACCACCACTGGAGAGATCAAGGTGCGTTCGTCCGCTGCTCGACGCCCCAAGCTGCGACATGCAGCGCGCGGCCGCCCGCGCGGCAAACATGGTTTTTGGTTTTGGGGTGTGCCAAAGACACGAGGTTAAGGCGAACGGCGCCAGGGCTTGTTCGTGTTCGTAATCAGGAGGTGGTCGGTTGATGGGCGGGACGCTGAGGGAGGGAGCGGACGCGTCGTTTTGACAGGGCGCAGAGATGGCGTGGCAGCCTTGTTCGGAGAGCGCGCTCGCGGCGAGCGCGGCTCGCCCCGACGGCAAACCAGACGCGCCGCGTCGTGTTTTTCTTTCGTGTTGCAAGGGATTTCTACAGCGGGGGTGGGTGGGCTGAACGTTGTTGTCGTTCGGTGTTATTGTCTGCTTCTTCTTCTGGTCGCGGTGGGCCGCCGTTGTTGTGTATTTTCGAGGATCTGGAGGTCGACCCGCCGTTGCCACAGGTCGTCGCGCGCGCAAACGGCGGGCGGCCCTCGAACGGACGCAAAAAGAAAACACGCTCGGCGGCCATATCAAATCGTTTGTTTTCCATCTCTTTTCTTGCTACTGGTCCGTCCACTGAGTGCCTGAGGACGGCGTGCCCGGCTCGTCCGCGTCCTTGGCCGCCTTGTTCTGCCGCACCTGCTGCCACGAGTCCTGGAACTGCGCCCAGAACTTGGCGCGCTCGGCCTGCTGCGCGCTGCTCTTGCCCGCGCCCTCGCCCGCCGCGGCCGCCAGCCCGACGGCCGCCGCCCCGGCGCCCACGCCCGCCGCCGCCGCCGCCGTGCCTGCTCCTGCTGCCCCCCGCTGCTGCTGCGACGACGAGCCCGCCCGCCACTCGGCCGCGCTCGGCGCCGCCGCCGAGGCGCTCGGATTTGCACGGGCGGGCGCCGGCAGCGGCACCGACTGCAAGTCCTTCCCGCCGCCGCCGCGAGCTGCGGCGGCCGCGGCGCCGGCGCCGACGCCGGCGCCGACGCCGGCGGCGGGCGCCGCGGGCGCCGTGCCGCCGCCCAGCGCCGCGTTGAGCGCCGCGCCGCCCGAGCGCGTGGCCGCGACGCCGCCGCCGGGGGCGTAGGGGTCGGCGTAAGGGTCGGCGGTGCCGTAGGCGGTGGGCGCGGCACCGGCAGGGGCGGCCTTGGCGTGGTCGTTGTAGTGAGAACCCGCCGCGCCGCCCGCCGCCGCCGCTCCCGCCGCCGCCGCGCCGCCCACGACCAGCTTGCCCCCCGGCACGGCCTTGGCCTCGCTGGCGCGGCGCCGGCGGCGGCAGAACACGCACAGGCCCGCGAGCAGGCCCAGCAGGAGCAGGGACCCGACGATGATGGGCGCCAGCGCCCACAGCGGGAAGCCGCCGCCGCCCCCGCTCCCGCTCGCGCCGCCACTCCCGCCGCCGCCGCCCAGGCTGCCCGCCGGCAAAAACGACCGCAGCGAGACCGAGGGGGCCGAGCGCACGCCCTGCTGCTCGAGCGCCTTGAGCAGCGAGCCGTCCAGCGCCGACTGCTGCAGGCGCCGCGCCAGCTCCTCGGGCTCGCTGCTCTGCAGGTAGTAGGTCGCCTGCACGCCCGAGCCCGAGCCCGCCGCCGCCGCCGCCGTCTGCTGCAGCAGCGCGCGCGCGCGGCGGCCGCCGCCGCCGCCGCCGCGAGTGAGCAGCATCAGCCGCCGCGCGCCGCCCTGCTGCTGCTGCCCCTCGCTCGGCCCCGCCCGCGGCCGGATGTCCACCGCCTGCACCGCGCTGCTCGACACGCCGCCCACGTTGCCCAGCGCGTTGGCCACCCCCAGCTTGTACTGCGACGCAAAGGCGCTCACGCCCACGTCGGGGAACGTGAGCGCCGCCTGGACGCCCGGCTCGCGCGGCGCCGCCACGGCGCAGCTGTCGGCGGCGTACCTGTCCACGTCAGCAACGGCGCCGGGCGCGAGCGCCGCGTAGTCGGCGGCCCTGGGGGAGCTGTCGGTGGACAGGGACTGGAAGGGGAGGCACAGGGCGTCGCCGCTGGAGCACAGGCTGACGCGCGCGAGCGCGCAGTCGCCCGCCGCCAGCTCGGACGAGAAGCAAGAGCACGCGTCGGCGTCGGAGCGCCCCTTGCCAGGGAAGCACTCGTTCACGAGAAAGAGAGCGAGCTGCTGCGCGCTCCGCTTGGCGCCCGCCTCGTCGGTCGGCGAGCGGTCGGCGCAGGCGCCCGGGGCGCCCGGCTCGCCGCACCTGAGGTCGAGCGCCGCCTCGCAGTCGGCCGAGGCGAAGCCGCGCGAGGCGCAGGCGCAGATGGGCGCGTCGCGGATGGGGGTCGGCGGCGCGGCGCCTTTCGCCTCCTCGGCGGCGGTCGGGGGCGCGGCGACCTCGGCCACGGGCACGGCGGGGGCCGCCGCCGGCGCGGTGGCGTTGTCGCCGGCGCTAGGGGCCGAGGTGGCGAGGACGGCGGGCGCGGGGGAAGGGAAAGGGAAGGGGGAGGGGGAGGGGGACGCTGCGTCGGGGGAGGCGGCGGCGGCGGCGTCGGGGGCCGGCGAGGCGTCGGCGGCGGCGACGGCGTCGGGGGGGGCCGTCGAGGCGGCGGGGGCGACGGCGCAGTCGCGGTCGACGGCGCCCTGGATGCGCGCGGGGTCGCCCGAGCCGAGGTCGCCGCACGAGGCGGGCGGGGACGACGTCCTCTCGGAGGCGCAGCTGTTGTACACCTCGTCCGCGCAGCTCTGCGACTGGACGCCCGCGCTGCTGCAGACGCAGTAGGAGGGGGGCGCGGGGGGAGCAGAAGGAGCGGCGGCAGGCTCGGCCGACCCGTCAGAGACGCCGTTAGCGTCGGCGCCGCCGCCGCCGTCCGCCGCCTCGGCCGACCCGTCGCCCGCGGCCGCCGCCGCGCCGCCATCGCAAGGCTGCCCCGCCCCGGCCGCCGTGCCGCTCAGGTCCGCCTTGCCCTCGAGCGAGGCGGGCACGGGGCCGCACAGATTGGCGTTTCCGCTGAGATCGGCGCCGGCGAAAGCCGGCGAGGCGAGGTCGCCGACGGGCCCCGCAAAGTCGTTGCGCGCCAGGTTGACCGTCTCGAGGGCCGGGGCGGCCGACAGGGCGGCCGGCAGCACCCCGCCCAGGCCCGTGCCGGACGCGTCGAGCGCCTTGAGGCCCGGCAGGGCGGCCCAGGTGGGCGGCGAGTCCGGCAGCGAGCCGCCGGTCAGCCGCTTGCCGGATAGGTAGATGCCGGTGACGGTTCCGTCGGCGTCGCAGGTGACGCCCGGGAAGGCCTGCGGGTCGCAGGGGTCGGCGGACGAGGCCTCGCTGGAGAAGCCACCGCGCGAGGAGCCGAGGGCGTCGCCGATCTGGCGCAGCGCGGCGGCCTGCGAGGCGGCGTCGGCGGCGAGCGCGGGCGCCGGAGCGAGCGCGGCGGCGGCGAGCGCCACGGCGGCGACGGCGAGCGCTGCGCGGCGCCAGCGTCCCGCCATTCTTTTCTGTTTTGTGTGCGTTGCCCTCCTGCTGCTCTTCCACTGCTGGGGTTGGTGCAGTGGTCGCGAGCAGCGGCAATGGCCCAATGCGCGTGCTGTGGATGATCGCGCGCTGCTGTGTGGGGGTGGTCGTTGGCGTTTGGGGGGGGCGGTTGGAGGGAAGCTGAGTGTTTTGACACGCAGCATTCAGGCCGCGGGACGAAACAAGCTGATCCTGCGCACCCAACGGCGACAACCGGGGTCGCCTGAACAAGGTGCACGCGACCAGCACGGCATTGACGTCCAATTGGGGCGCGGGAGGGGTAGAGCGGGAGAGAGGAGAGCCGTCCTCCTGCTCTCCTCCTGCCAACGACCTCCCTCCCTCCGTCTGTTGACGAGTGCTCTTCTGTCGCACCTGTGTGTGCGCGGTTTGCGTGTTCGACGTGGCAAGGGATTGCTACAACACGGGTCAGAACATGATTATGAGCAGAACCGCGTGGGGGAACGAAGAGACCAAAGTTTTCCGTCGGCGTCGGCGCCGCGAGCGGGTCGAGCCGGGCCGGCTCAGCCGGCCCGCCGTCGTCGCACGCGCGAGCGACGGCCACGATGCCGCTACATATCCCGGACGCGCGTCTCTTCGTCACTAACGCCATCCGCATCGATAGCACCCATCACATACCATCGCAGTGCTTCCGCTCTCTTGATCCCTTCGTGAAGAAAAACCCTCCAAAAACCGAATCTCGCGGCCGCCTCTCTCTCTCGATCGCGCGCCACTGCGTCAAGCCCCTCGATCGCGAGCAGCGCAGTGCCGCCATCCCCACGCGAATCGAACGCGAGACCCGATCGCACGCAGCCAGCCACATACCCCCCGCCACCAAACAAATGTCGGCGCCCGACGCCGCCACCGCTCCGGCCGCCGACGCCTGCGCGTCGCGCGACGCCAAGCTCGCGCACATCAAGCGCTCGATCCGCGGCATCCCGGACTTTCCCAAGCCCGGGATCCTGTTCTGGGACGTGACCACCCTGATGCTGGACGTGGAGGCGTTCCAGCACACGATCGACCTGCTGGTCGAGCGGTACCGCGACCAGAAGATCGACGTCGTCGCCGGATTCGAGGCGCGCGGCTTCCTTTTCGGCGCGCCCGTCGCGCTGGCGCTCGGCCTGCCCTTCGTGCCGCTGCGCAAGCCGGGCAAGCTGCCCGGCGCCGTTATCTCCGAGGCGTACGTGACCGAGTACTCGACGGACAAGATCGAGATGCACGAGGGGCACGTCAAGCCCGGGCAGCGCGTGCTGCTGGTCGACGACCTGGTGGCGACGGGAGGCACGCTGGCCGCCGGCGCCGCCTTGGTGAGAAAGGCGGGCGGCGTGGTGGCCGAGGCCGCGTGCGTGATCGAGCTGCCCGCGCTGAAAGGGCGCGACAAGGTGGGCAAGGACGTGCCGCTGTTTGTGCTGATCGAGATGGAGGGGGAGTAGGAGCGGTTGTTGCGAGTCGGTCCGACGTTTGGCGTCAAGGGCGGGAGGAGGGGAGGAAGACGCAAACGACGACGGTCAGAGAAATTTTGCGGCGGCGACGGACGCTCGGACAAAATTAAAGAAGAATGATACAAAAAAAACCGTTTTTACTCACCTTCTGTCTCGCGCGGTCGCGCGCGCCATCCTTGATGTCGGCCCAACAGGCGCCCCGGGCGGCACGACCGGTGGCGCCGCTGTCCCCGCCGACGGCGCGGGCGCCACCGTTGCCGGCGGCGCCGGCGCCCGTCGGCGCGCGCGCTTTTGCGCCCGCCCGGCGGTGCCATCCGCCGGGCGCCGCTCTGTGCCCGCGTCCCGTCGGCCGCGTCGGCAGCGTCCTGTTTGACGTTGAAACGGCGGACCATTTCCGCCGTCAGCGGGTCCTTGGCCAGTTCGTCGGACTCCCACTTGTCCTTCCCGCGCCCGTGGTCCAGCCATCGGACGCGGTACTCGTAGCACGGCGCCGCGGACGCGCTGCCGCGCTCGCACGGCGTGCGTAAAAGGCGGCGCTCGACGATTCCGTCGACCACGTGCAGCTCCTCGCCGTCCGAGTCGAGCATCACGACCGGCTTGCGCTGCGCGCGCTCACGCGCGAAAAAGTGGCTGTCGCCGTAGTACTTTTTCAGGCGAATTCTAGTTTGCAATGCGATCTCTTTGACATGCAACTCAAAGGTTTTGCGTGCGCGACAGCGATGCGTCATAGTGCGGCCCGAACAAAAAACACCGGCGTCCCCTTCATTCCCCTCCACGCCGCCGGTCTCACTCTCTCTTCTCTCTTCTTGAGCCCCCCGTCCCCCGCTCCCACGCCCCGCCGCTCTCGCGCCCAGCCGCCGCCGCCACCGCCGCCGCCGCCGCCGCCGCCGCCGCCGCCGCCCGCACAAGAACAAAGGCCGCGACCTCACGCCGGCGCCGGCTTGCGCGCCTCCGCCAAAAGCGGGCAAAAGTGCTTGTGCGCGGCCAACGCCGCGCGCCGGCACATGGCGTTGCAGTAGAACGCCGCGCGGCAGCGGCCGCACGCCTGGCGCTCGCTCGCCCGCGGCCGCCGCCCGCCGGCCGCCAGCCGGTCGTCCTCGTGCTGGTCGTTGCTTTCGCATTCCATCCACGAGCAGTGGCGGCGCAAGCCGTCGAGCACCGCCGCCGCGCTGGTGCTGCCGCCGCCCGTCCCCAGAGCCCCCAAGCAAGCGAGCGCGCGCGCGTCGCTCGCAGAGCCGAGCACCTCGACCGCCTCCGAGATGCGAACGGCGGTCAGCGCCCGGCCCGCGCCCGCGCCCGCGCCCGCGCCCCCGCTCACACCCGCGCCCGCGCGCGCGGCCTCGGCGAGCGCGATCAGCGGGGCGGAGCGGCGCGCGAGCTCCGTCTCGCCCGGCGGCTCCGCCGCAAGCGCCCGCGCCAGCAGGTCGGCCGCCGGCGCCAGCTGGGAGGCCGCGCGCGCCGCGACCTCCGGCTCAAAGCTCGCGTCGAGCACCGCCGCGTCCAGGCGCGCGAGCTCGAGCGCCAGCAGCACGGCGTCGACGCCCGATGAGGAGGGAGAAGACGGGGCTTCCGTCGCGCGCAGCGCCATCCCGCGCGCCACCGCGGCCGCCGTCTCGGCGCGAGCGCGCGCCTCGGCGATGCCGCCGTTGTCGTCGTTGTCGTTGTCGTCATCGGCGGCGGCGGCGGCGGCGGCGGCGGCGGAGGCGGCGGGGGCCAGTGCCGAGCCCAGCGCCGCGAGCCCGCGCACGAGCTCGGCCTCGCCGACGGTGGCCGCGAGCGCAAAGGGGGACGCCGGCGCCGGGATCGCGGGGGCGGCTGCGCCGGCGGAGGAGGAGGAGCGAGAGGCGGCCGCCGCCCCGCGGTCGGGCCTCATCTCCTCCAAGACGCCCGCGCGGAAGGCCGGCGGGACGGCGTCGCGCAGCTGCGCGCTCTCGAAGAACCGGAACGGCCAGCCGTCCCGCGTGAGCTTGCGGCGGACGGTCCAGGCGAACAGCTTGGCGAGGTCAGCCCGCCCTTCGGGAGGCATCCGCGCCGCGGCGGCCGGCGACGACGCGAAAAACGCCGCGGCCGACTTCGCGGCGAGCTGGGCCGAGACGCCGACGTCGCGCAGGGTGAGGCGGTCGGGGTCGTTGATGCGCTCGTAGTCCGGGATGCTCTCGTGATCCGGCTGGAAGCAGAGTGGCCACTCCAGCACCTGCTGCAGCGCCACCAGCCCGAGGGCGGCGGCCTCGTCGTCGCTCGCGACCCCGGCCGCCGCGGCCGCCGCCGCGGGGAGCGAGGCCCGGGCGCCGGCCGCGGGCGAGCGGGCGAGCGTCGAAAACAGCGCGTGCGCGCCCAGCGCGGCCATGTAGCGCACGGACATCGTGCTCAGGGGCCCGTCGAGGGCGTCCGCGCCCCCGACGCACTCGAATCCGGCCTCGCAGCGCAGGCACTCGGCGAGGAAGGCCGACAGGCGGCGGACGGTGGGTTCGTCGGCGGCCGCAGTCGCGCCCGCTTTCGTCAGCGCCTCGCGCGCGGGGTTGGCGCCGCCCGGCGCCATCGGGGGCGCGGGGAAGCAGCACGCCACGGCCGCCGACGCCATCGACAGGGACAAGACGACGACGACGCGGCGCGCCTGCTGCTGCTGCTCTCCCTCGTTGCCGCCCTCGTCTTTGTCTTTGTCGTCGTCGTCGTCGTTGTCGGCGAGCGAGGCGGCGGCGCCCGCCCAGTCCTTGAGGATGCCGAGAAAGGTGTCGCGCCCGCCAAACCACCCCTCCGCCTGGTCCCAATCCGCGATTCGCTCCATGCCTTCCATGATGGCGTAGCCGTCGGACTGGGGCCCCAGCACGCTGTAGGGGCCGACCAGCCGCTTGTACTGCGCCAGGCAGCGGCGGACGAGCGGCGGCGGCAACGAGCGCGTCACGGCGAACGGCACGCGCGTGAGCTGCAGCGCGAGGCGGCCGAGCTCGGCGACGGCCAGCCGGAGGGCCGCGGGCGGCTGCTCGCGGCGCGCGCGGCACTGCTCGGCCTCCTCGCGCAGCTCGCGCGACTCGCGCCAGACCGCGCCGGCGGCCTGCAGTGCCACGGCCTCGACCGGCGGCAGCGCGCGGGCGGCGGCGGCCGTCGTTGCGGCAGCGAGGACGGCGTTGAGCGCGCGGCGACAGGCGGAGAGCGCGCGCAGCGAGCGGTCGGCGTCGAGCCGGTCGCCGCGAGACGCGTCGCCCCCCAGCGCGATGGCGCGCTCCTGCTCGGCGCGCAGCTGCTCGTTGCCCGACATCGTTAACGCCGAGCGCGGGAAGCTGCCGGCGCGGCCGGCGTAGATCTGTCGCGAGCCGAGCAGCGACGCCGCCCAAAGGCGGGCGGCGGCATGGGCGGCGGCCGGGTCCGCCGCGCGCCCTCCTTGCGACACGGGCTTATTTTTAGACCGCTTCTTTTTTGACGGCGGCGGCAAGGCCTCCGAGGCGGCACCGGCAGGGGGGGCGGCGGCAGCGGCAGCAGTGGGGGCGGGGGCTGCGGCCAGGTCTGCCGCGCGTCGTGGCAAGGGCTCCGGGGCGGCGGCAGGGGGGGCAGCGGCAGCGGCAGCAGTGGGGGCGGGGCCGGCGGCGGCAGCAGCGGGGACGAGCGCGGGCGCGCCGAGCGCGGCCGCGAGCGCCACCAGGAGCGCGACGTCGCGCTCGCTCAGCGCGCCGTGGTCGTGCCACACGTCGACGTCGCGCGGCACCAGGTCGGCGCGCCTTAATAGCCCGAGCTCGCGGGCCGTGGCGTCGGCGTGCACGTTGGCGGAGCGGGCGACGGCGACGACATCGTCGGCGACGGTCGCCGCGCGCGTCCGGAGGTGCCCCTCGGGCAGCGCCGGCATGGTCAGGGAGGCCGAGGGCGCGCGCGAGACGGCGCCGCGCGAGGCGCGCCTGGGCGGCATGGCTGTTGATGGCGGTTGCCTGTGTCACAGGAGTCTCTTAAGAAGCTCTGCTCTCTCCTCTCTCCTGCTTGAATGTTGCTCCAGCGTCACGCGCCGGATTGTTTTGCTTGAGTGTGCGTTGCGGCGGTCGGTGGCGATCGGTACTAACGTGTTGGTTTGTGTAGTTGGTGGTTAGGTCGGGGCTTGTGCGTATGGAGAGAGGAGAGAGAGAGAGAGGGGAGAGATAGGCGCGCCAGTCGCGCCACCGCCGCGCTCGCCGAGCGAACGAGCGAACGACGAGCGAGCAAACGCCGTCGACCTGGACGATATGAAAACCACCTCCAATCCGAGCGGCACTGTCCGACCACCGATCCCTTGCCTGCTCGCCCTCCGCCGAGGCCTCCCAACACCCAACGACCATCACAAGTCCTTCCGCGCGCGCGCCCAGCTCCCAGCCCCAGCTCTCTCCTCCCCCTCCTCTCAAGACACCAAAACCGAATCGCCGCCTGAACACAACCAAAGCAACGACGCACGCCCACCAACCAATCCGGCGCTAGGGAAAAGGGAGGTCGGGGTGTGCTTCCGAGAGGGCCCCTTCCCTCACCCCTGATGTCGGCGGCCCCTGCACCGCTCGTGGCGCCGATGCCGCCCGTGGCCGCCGCCGCCCCCGAGCGCCGCCGCAGCGCGGACCGAAGAGTCTCAGCAGACGGCGGCGGCGGCGCGGGCCACGACAGCCCCGCCCAACACCGCCGCTCGAGCAACGTGCCCGTCACCCTCCTGTTCAAGTCGCTCGACGGCCTCGCCAGCGGCATCTGGGCCAGCGGCGCCACCTCGGCCTACATCCTGCTGCTGCTCGACGGCTCCGGCGCCAGCGCCACCGAGGCGATCGGCGCCGCGCAGGCGCTGCAGGGGCTCGCGCTGGCCGCGTGCGCCCTGCCGCTCGCGTGGGCGGCCGACACCCTGGGGCGGGCGCGGGTCGCGCGCTTCTCGGGCGCGCTGGCGCTCGCGGCCGCGGCGCTCACGTCGGCCGCCGTGCTGTGGCCCGCGCGCGCCTCGGCCGCCGCCGCCGACGCCGACGCCGGGGGCGGCGGCGACTGGCGCGCGTCCTACCGGCTGCTGTGCGGCGCGCTGGCCGTGTGGGGCGCGGCGGCGGGCGTCGGGCCGACGGTCGACGCGCTGTTCGCCGACTCGCTGCCGACCGGGCGGCGCGCGTCATGGTTTCAGCTGGCGTACGCACTGTCGCTGGCGTCGCGCGCGGTCGGGCCGCTGGTCGCCGCGCTGATGTTTTACAACAGCGGAGACAGCTGGAGCCTGCCCGTGCTCCGGCGCGTCATCCTCGCGGGCCAGGTGGTCTCTGCCCTGCCCGCCGCGGCGCTCTTCCTGCTGCGCGACGACGCCGCGCTGGGGGAAGAGAGCGAGGGGCTGCTCGCGTCGTCGTCGCGGCTGCCGTCGGCGGCGGCGGCCGGTTGTTCTGGTGACGGTGGTGGTGGTGATGGCGCTGGGGGTCGTGGTGGTGTTGGTAATGGTGGTGTTGGTAACGGTGGCGTTGGCGGTGGCGGCGGCAGAGACAGCAGCAGCGACGGCGTCGGCGACGCGAGCGCATTCCGCAACGGCGTCAGCAGCCGAACGCCGTCGTCCCTGTCCGAGCCCCTGCTGCCGCCGGCGCCGCCGCCGACGATGGGGGTGGTGATCGAGGACGCCGCCGAGGATCGGCGGCAGCAGCTACGGACGCAGGCAGAGGGCGAGCAGCGCCAGCAACAACAACAAGAAATCGGCGGCGGCATCGGCGGCGGCGGCGGCGTCCGACGACAACCACGCGCGTTGCAGCAACCGCAGCGCCCCCCCGGCCGCCGCGGCTGCCTCTCGTTCTCCTTCCTGCGCCAGCGCCACGTCCCCCTCATCCTCGCGACGACCGACCTGGTCGGAGGCCTCGCCTCGGGCATGACGGTCAAGTTCTTCGCCGTCTTTTTAATCGAGCAGGTCGAGCTGCCGCCGACGAGCGTCAACCTGATGCAGGCGTCGGCGCCGCTGCTGGTCGCGCTGGCGTCGGCGGCGGCGGCCAAGGGAGCGCGCCGCCTGGGGCGCGTCCAGGCCATGCTCGCCGCGAAGGCCGCGGGCGTGGCCCTGCTGTTCTGGCTCGCGCTCGACCGGCGGATGTGGGCGCGGCCGGCCGCCGTCGCGGCGGTCTACCTGGCGCGCACGGCGCTAATGAACGCCACCTACCCGCTGTCGCGCTCCGTGCTGAGCGACTACGTCTCCAAGAAGCGGCGCGCCCGGTGGAACGCCTTAGAGGCGGTGACGGCGATGAGCTGGTCCGGCAGCGCCTTCCTGGGCGGGTGGGTGATCGAGCGGCGGGGCTTTGGGGCGGCGTTTTTCGCGACGGCGGCGCTGCAGGCTGTGGCGCTTGCGGGGCAGCTGCTGCTGCTGCCGCTGGTGCCGAGGCGGGAGGGGGGGGTGCTCGCCGGGGTGGCGGCAGCGGTGGTGGCGGCGGCGGCGGGGGGCTGAACCGCCCGCCGCCGACAGTGGCAGGAGGGCGGGCCAGGAGGGCGGGCCAGCCGCCACGAGACACGCGCGTCGGGCGTCGGGCGTCGGGCGCCGGGCGTTGGCGTCGGGCGTTGGCGTCGGCGGCGAATTGCTGCTGCGACTGTAATCGACGAGGCGCGCCTCGTGTCCCTCGAGCAACCAAAACACACACACATGTACACAAACAAGCCCGCTCACACAAACACACACAACGAGCGGTCGTATCGCCGTCGTTGCGTTGCGATTCTCTCTCGACCACACAGCCCCTCTTCCTCCTCCCCGACGGACACTCGATCGTGGTGATTGAGTGGTGATCACCCAATCAAGGCAGAGGTCGCGCCAAACAACCCACCAGACAACCGCGATGCAGGCCCGCGCAGCCGACCGCCTCTTCCAGCAGCGCGCGGCGCGCAGGCGACCGGCGACGACGACGACGACGACGCTCCCGCGCGTCGCAACGGGCGGTGGACGCGACGCCTCCGCCCTCGGCCGCGCGGCCGTTTCCGCCCGCGCCGCCAACGTCTCTTACGGCGGCGGACCCGCCGACGCCGCCACCCAAAAGTACTTCCCCGCCGGCGCCGACACCCGCCCCATCGTCCTCTACGACGGCGTCTGCAACATGTGCAACGGCGCGGTGGACATCATGCTGCGCCTGGACCCGGCGGGCTGCTTCCGCCTTGCGGCGCTCCAGTCGCCGGCGGGCGAGTCCCTGCTCGCGCGTAGCGGCCGCGCGCGCGACGACATCTCCTCGATCGTCCTGGTGGACCGCGACGGCTTCTACATCCGCAGCGAGGCCGTGCGCCGCATCGCCGCGGGCCTGGGCTTCCCGCCGATCGCGCTCGCCGCTGCACTCGCCGCGCCCGTGCCGCTGCCGCTGCGCGACGCGGCGTACGACGTGATCGCCGACAACCGCTACTCGATCTTCGGGCGGACGGACGAGTGCCGCCTCGAGGACCGGTCGGCGCGTCGCGTGTTCGAGGAGCGGTTTGTCACGTACTGATGAGTCAGTCGCGTCGCTTTCTTTTTTTTTGCGTCGCCGCCGCCAAGAACGCCGCCGCCGCTGCTAAAAATAATCATCCTGTAAACTATTCCGCCTTCCCCTTCTTCTCCTTCTTTGCAAAAACAAACGAGGCACAACAACTGATATGAATCGGACCCCCTTATCACCGCCGGCGGCCGCGGCCGCCCTGGCAGCCGCCGCGGTCGCCGCTGCGCTCGACGCCGCCGCGGCGTCCGCCGCCGCCGCTGGCCGCCGCCCTCCTCCTCTTGCTGCAGCAGAGGCGGCGGCCTTGTGCGGCGCGGCCGCCGATGCCGACGCCGACGCCGACGCCGACGCGACAGGGCAGGAAGACTTTGAGGCGTTCCTGTCCAAGGTCACTGACCGCTACGGCCTGAGGGGGGTCCTGCTGGAGCAGGAGGGGGAGAAGCAAAGCGACCGGGAGGAGGAACACGAGGACAAGGCGCCACAAGGCGAGCGGCAGTTGCCGGCGCCGCCGCGGACGGCGGCGGCGACGGCCCCTGCCTCGAAATCGGACGGCAGCACGCGCGGCGGCAGCGGGCGCATCGCGAGCGATGGCGAGACAGCTCCTCCACCTCCGAGCTCGCAAGTGCGCCTGCGCCTGAACGAGCGCGCCCAAGAAGCAGCAGCAGCAGAAGCGGCAGCAGAGCTGGCGCCGAGAACGACGGCGGGCCTGTCCGTCGCCTCGCGCCTCCGCCGGGCGGAGCAGGCGGCCGCGGCCGCGGAGCGCGAGCGGCGCGCCGGGGCGGACAGGGCCGAGCGCGCCGGCCGCGCGCTGGTGGCCGAGCGCCAGCGCCACGCGCGCGAGGCGGCGGCCCTGTCGCGCGCCCTCGCCGAGGCCGAGGCGCGCGCCGGGGCCGGGCGGATCGCGCGGCGGCGCGTGGGGGCCGACGCGGCGGCGGCGGCGGCGGCGGCGGCGGCCGACCTGGCGGATCTGCGGCGCGCCGTCGGAGAGATGCGGTCGTGGCCGAGCCACGGCGCCGGAGAGCTGGTGGCGGGCGCCAAGGAGGCCAAGGAGCCGGATAGGGCCCCGCCTTCTCCTCCTCCTCCTCCGCCGCCGCTGCAGACGCCAGCGCCGCCCCCGCCGCCGCCACGGGCCTCCCCGCCGCCGCCGCGCGCCTCCCCGCCCCCGCCTCTGCTGCCAGTCCACCGCGAGGCGCGCCGCGCCGCCGAGCTCGCGCGCGCCCTGGCCGAGGAGCGCGCCGAGGCCTCGGCGGCCCTGCGCGACGCCCACGGGCGTCTGGCGGCCGCGCTGCAGGAGCTCGAGCGCGAGCGCGCCGACTCGGCCTGCCTGCGCGCCGAGCTCGCGGCGCGCCCTTCTCCGCGCGCGCTCGAGGCTTGCCAGCGCGACAAGGAGGGGCTGGAGCGCGCGATGGCGGCGGCGGGGGTCGCCGCTGCTGCTGCGGCTGCCGCTGCTGCCGCCACAGAGGCGTCATCGCTGCCACTGCCGCAGTCGTCGGCGTCCGCCCTCTACGCGGCGCAGCTGGCGGCCATGCCCGAGGAGGGGGGGGATCAGGAGGGGCAGAGGCGGCGGCGCCTGCGTTGCGGCGTCAGCGGCGGGTCGACGCCCGTGCGCGACCGCGCCCTGGCCGCCCTCGGCCTCGCGCCCGGGACCCTGGCCGCCGCCCCCCGCTCGGCCCTCTGCGCGGCGCTGGAGGACGCGTCGCTCCTGCTGGGCGTGAGCAGGCCCCTGCAGGGCGGCCTCTCGGCGGCGCTGCGCTCGCTGGTGGGCGTCGCGCGCGCGGCGGACCGCCTCGGCGACTTTTGCGGCCAGGTCTGCGCCGTCGTGTTTTGCGAGGGCGGCGGGGGCGACGTCGGCGGCGCGGGTCCCGCCATCCTCGAGCGGCCGGCGAGGGTGCCCGCCATCCTGCGCGATTGGCGCGCGCGCCTCGCCCACGCCAAAGCCTGCGAGCGCGCCCTCGCGTCGATCGCCGAGGCGGCGGGCGTGCCCTGCGCCGCGTCGTCGGGGCTGGCGGCGGGCAAGGGCGCCAAGTCTCCCCTCGCTCCGATGGCGCTGGCCGAGGCGGTGCGCTCCCGCCTCGCCGAGGGCGACGCGGCCGAGCTCAAGGCGGCGTCCTGGCGCGAGGCGGACGCGGCGCTGGCGGCCGACCCGCAGGTGACGCTCGCGCGGGTAGTCATGCACGCGCGTCGCCTGTTTTGCGGCGGAGGTGGGACGGCGGCGAGCGCCGGCAAGGGGGACGACTGGCCGCAGCCGGGTGGAGGAGGAGGAGGCGGGGCCGAGACCTTGATCCCTGCGCTCAATCGGGCCTACCTGCGGCAGGCGGAGCTGGCCAACGGTCTGCGCTCCGTGGCCAGCATCCTGTCGCTCGGCGAGGGCGCGTCCGTGTCGGCGGTGGTGGCGGCCGTCGGGACGTGGGCGGTCGAGCGGCGGCTCGGCGGGGCGCGGCGGCGGAGGCGGCAGCGGCGGGAGCGCGGCGAGGGCGTCGGTGTCGGCGTCGGCGGCGTCAGCGGCAAAGCCGGCGGCGAGCACAATGGGGCAGGGTCGACCCTCCTTTAGACCAACTTAGAGACATAGATGCTTGCAGCCAACAATAAACGACACACGCGCCTCTCTCCCTGCTTTTTGCCGCGATCCTATCATATCATTCAAACTTGTCGAAAGAGCAGCGATGCCCTCCAGCAGATGACCTCCGCTCTCGCGCGCGGCGCCGAGCGCCAATCAGGCTGGCGATGGACGTGGAGGGGGCGGAGCGCGCTGACGAGGCGGAGGCGCATGCCGTCGCGACGCCGCAGTCGCCGCACGCCGCTCGGCAGCAGGAGCCGGGAGTAAAGGCGCCGATGGCGGCGGACGACGACGGCGAGGCGACGGCGGCGGCGCCGCCGCCGACCGCGTCTGTCGCTCCCTCGGGCGACGAGGCAGCAGCAGCCGACGCCGCCCCCATGGACGCAGAGCCGCCGGTGGTTTTGCTGCTGAACAGCAGCGACGACGGTGGCAACGACGGCAATGGCGACGGCCTCACGCAGCTGGCAGAGGAGGCGCTGGGGGGGCCGCCGCCCGCCCAACAGCCGCCGCTGCCGCCGCCGCCACCGCCGCCGCCGCCGCCGCCTCCGGCCGCTGTCGTCGCCGCCGTCCGCGGCCTGCCCGAGGCCGTGCGCACCGCGGCGCTCAAGCAGGCGGCGGCCATGCGCAGGCCTTCGGGTGACGACCTGCTGCCCCAGCTGCGGCGCCTGGACCTGAGCGGCGTGCCCCTTCTGCTGCCCGCGCGCAGAGGGGCAGCGGCGGCACCGACGACGGCGGCAGCAACGGGAGCAGCAGCAGCAGCGGCCGCCGCCTCGAGCGACGACAGCCAGCAGCAGCGGTGGGGTCACGACCGCGACGGCGCCCCGGCCCCCTTGCGGCGCCTCCTGCGCGCTGGGGCCTCGCGGCCCACCCTCGAGAGCCTGGTGCTGCGCGGCTGCTTCTCCTCGCAGCCGCAGGCAGGCGGCAGCGGCAGCGCCGCCCCCGCCACCCACGCCCCCCGCCCCGCCCAGCCGCCCGCGCCGCCGCTGATCCTCGGCCCGGCCTGCCTCGGCTTGCTCCCGACCTGCAGCGGTGCCCTGCTGCGCAACCTGCGCCGGCTGGACCTGTCGCACAACCCGTGCGTCGGCGGCGTCTCTGCGGCCGAGCACGCGTCCGCGGCGGCGGCGGCGGCGGCGGCGAGGACGACGACGACGACCGCAGCAGCACCAGCCCCGCCGTGCGCCTGGGAGTGGCTCGACCTTTTGCGCGGCTGCCCGGGCCTCGAGTGCCTGTGCCTAGAGTACACGAGCTTTACGGCCGACGGCCTCGCCGAGCTGCTGGCGGGCCTGCGGTGGCTGCGGCAAGAAGCGGGCGGCGGCGGCGGCAGCGGCGGCAGAGGCAGCGGCGGCGGCGGCCCCGCGCCCTTTCCCCTGCGCCAGCTGCAGTGTCTCAAGCTCGGCCCGCCCGTGGTTTTGGGCCCGGACTTGGCCGCCGCGTCCTGGACGCCCGCCGGGATGCGCGAGGTGACGCTGCTGGCGTTCGAGGCGCGCGCGTCGCCCGAGGGCGGGGCCGCAGCAGCTGTCGGCGCTGCCGCCTCCGCCTCTGCCGCCGGCGCTGCTGCTGCTGGCGCGCCCGGCGGCCGCCACCTGCGGGTGCTGGAGCTCTTTGGCCTTGACACTGTGCAGGCTCTTGCCGTGAAGAGTGCCTGGGCTGCGGACGGGCCCCCTGACCAGCAACAGCAACAGCAGCAGCAGCAGCAGCAGCAGCAGCAGCAAGACGAGGGCACGGCGGGCGGCCCCGCCTCGCCCCTCCGCCTCATGGCCGGCTTAGCTCCTGGGCAGGCCCGCGCCGCCTGGGAGGAGGCCGGGGAACAAGGCCCACCTGAAACCGATGCGGTCGGCGGTGCCCGGTCCGACGGCGCCGCCCAGCCGGACCAGCAGGCCGCGAAAGTCGAGTTTGCGGCGTGCTTTGGTCGCGGCGGCGGCGGCAACGACGGCCGCGACAATGGCGCCGCCGCCAACGAGGACGACGACGGCGGTGCCGCCGCCGACCTCGCCGCGCTCATGCGCCAGTCGGCCGTGCTCGAGGCCGCCGTGCGCGCGAGGCAGGCGGCCGCGGAGCGCCAGGTCGTGGCCGCGGCGGCGCCGGCCCAGCAGGGCGGCGGCGGCGGCGGCGGACGAGCAGCGGCCGCGGCAGAGGCAGGCGCAGGGGCGGGCGCGCCGCCGGGGCCGTTTGCCGCTTTCCATCAGCAGCGCCGGCCGCCCCACCGGCAAGTCGGCGTCAGCGGCTGGCATAGGCAGCCCGTCCAACCGGCGCGCCGGGCGCAGCGGGAGCTCGACCACGAGCGGCTGCGCCGCGAGCAGCAGCGGGCCGAGCGCGCGGCGGGGGCGGGAGGCGGCGGCCCTGGCGGCGGCCCTGGCGGCGGCGGCGGTGGCGGCGGGCGCGTTGGTGGCCGGGAGCAGCAGCTGGACGACGACGAGGCGGGGTGGGAGGGAGGAGGCTTCGACCCGGGCGAGGGGCTGCACACGCACGCGCTCATGATGCTCGAGCGCGCGCCTGTGCCTCCGGGCAGGCGCGGGGGTGGTGGCGGCGGCAGCCTCGGCGGCGGCCCGGGCGGCGGCGGGGGCGGAGGCGGCGGCGGCTACGAGCGGGCGCCGCGGCAGCACCAGCCGCACCAGCCGCAGCAGCAGCAGCAGCAGCGGCTGCAACGGCCGCCGCACCCGCCGCACCCGCGTGCCCCTCACTCGGCGGCGGCGGCCTATCCCTCGCGCGGCCCGCGCAGCGAGGCCGCCGAGGCCGCGCGCATGGAGCGGCAGTACTGGCCGCAGCGGGCCGCCGAGGAGGAGCAGGCCGTCGCGGGCCGGCGGCGCGAGCGCGGCGCGCGCCCTTCTTTGCCGCCGCCCGACGCGCGGCGCCCGCTGGCGGCGGCGGCGGCGCCGCCCCGCGCCCCGCGCCACCGCCCCCAACAAGGGGACGGCGAGCTGCCGCGCGGACCCGTGATCGACCTGACGCGCGGGAGGGCGCCGCCCGAGCAACGCGCGCGCGACCGGGCCGTGGCGGTCGGCCGCGGCAACGCGGACGGCGAGGGCGACGGCGACGGCGACGGCGGCGGCGGGGACTGGTGGGAGCGCGAGGAGGAGAGCGCTCGGCGGCGGAGGCAGCGGCTCGAGGGGGCGGGGTCGCCGTCGGCCTTTGCGGACGACGGGCAAGAGGACGAGAGCCCGCGGAGGGGTCGACGCGAGGAAGACCAGGACGAGGAGGACGAGGACGAGGACGACTCGATCGTCGACCCGGACAGCCAGATCGTCTACACGACCAGCGCGGACGAGGACGAGATCGGGGAGGACCAGGCGCGGCAGCGCGCGTGGCGCGGCGACCGCGGCGGCGGCGGCAGCGGCGGCGGCGGCGGCGGCGGCGGCGACGAGGGCGCGGGCGCCGCGGGGGCGCCGCGCATTGAGCGAGGGCACCAGTCGCGCCCGCCGCCGCAGGTGCGCCGCCGGCGCGAGCAGCAGCGCAGGTCGGAGCAGGACCGCCGCCGCGCGGCGCTGCGGGACCTCGAGCAGCAGCAGCAGCAGCATCCGCGACAGAGGCGCTCGCGCGAGCGGTCAGAGGGGGCCGGTGCCGACGGCTCGGACGGCGACGGCAGCGACGGCGGCGGCGACGGCGGCGGCGGCGGCAATGGCGGCGGCGCCACCAACCCCAGCAGGCCCAAGCGGCCTCGTCTGCTCAACGACGACGGCCCGGAAGGCCTCGTCCCGTGGGGCTTCGACCCTTTGCGCGAGGTCAACCGCCCGGGCGCCTACTTCCAGGCGCCCTCGGGCCTCGCGAGCGACGAGGACGACGAGGGGCGGCGGGGCGGCGGCGGCGGCGAGCGGGGCGGCGGCGGCGGCGGCGGCGACGGCCGGGCGGGTGGCGGAGCGCCGCGGCGGCGGCGGCGCACGCGGCAGAGCGCTGCCGATGCGGCGACGGCCGCCGGGCGCGCGCGCCGTGGCGACAAGTCTGGCCCCCGGGACCGCCATCGGCGGGCGGACGAGGATGACGACGACGACGACGCCGTCATGGCGGACCGGGGGGAGGAAGGGGACGACGAGGAGGGGGAGGAGGAGGGCGGCAGCGGGGCGCTGCGGCGGCGGCAGCGGCGGCAGCGGGCCGAGCAAGGGCAGCAGCAGCAGCAAGGGCGTCCCGCTCGCGTCGTCGGCATGGGCGATTGGGACGACGACGACGACGACGAGGGCGCCCGCATCGGGTTCGACGACGACCACCCGACGCACGACGGCGAAGAGCAGCAGGAGGAGGAGGAGGAGGGCCAAGGGGCGGCGGCGGAGGACGAGGCGGTGGCCGCCCCTGCCGCCGCCGCCGCCGCCGACGACGCCGCCGACGACCAAGAGGACGACGACGAGCCCAGCGGCCTGCTGCGGCTGGTGCGGCGGCGTCCGGCGCTCCTGCGGACCGTCCTGCGCGACTCGGACGACCGCGCCGAGGTCGATCTGCGCGAGGCCGAGGCGGGCGTGGCCGCCGCCGAGCAGCAGCAGCCGGCGCGGCAAAGGCGCCCCCGGCCGCCATCCTCGCGCGCGGCGGCGGCGGCCGGCGGCGGCCACACCCCAGCAGCAGCAGCAGCGGCGACGTCAGCGCCAGCGGCCGCGAGCCCAGGCGTCCTCGACCAAGGCGACGACGACGACGACGACGACGCGGCCCTGCTGGCCGCCGTGGCGGCCACGGGCGACGTGCACGCCGTCGCTGCCGCCGCCGCCGCGCTGGCCGCCGCCGCCAGCGCGCGCCGCATCGAGGAGGCGACGGCCATCGCCGAGCGCGCGGCCGCCGAGCGCGAGCGCGCCGCCGCGCGCGCGGCGGCCGAGGCCGCCGTGCAGGACCCGGGCCGCAACGTGTTCCTGGTGCAGAGGCAGGTGCTCGCGGGCTTTGAGCGGCGGATGGCCGAGATCGACGCCGCCGTGGCGGCGCTGGCGGCGCGCGCGGCGGCACGCGCGGCGGCGTGCGTGGCGGCGCGGGCGGCGGCGGCGTCGGGGACGGCGTCGGTGGCGTCGGGGGCGGCGGCGGCGGCGGCTGGGTCGCCGCGTGCGGCAGCCGGTGCTGTTGCTACCGACACTGGCGGCGCTGCGGATCCGCAAGGCGGCGAGGAGGCGCGGGACGAGCAACGGCGGCGGCAGCAGGAGGAGGGCGGGGTGACGGCGGCGGCACCAGCAGCAGCAGCGGACAACGGCAACGGCGAGGACGGGGAGGAGGACGAGCGGCGCGCGGCTCTGCTCGACGAGCACCGCGACGTCAAGAAGCGCTGGTCGCGCCTCAAGCGCGAGCTGAACGAGCCGTTCGCCTGGGACGCCCGCCGCCGCGCGCAGCAGCAGCACCACCAGCAGCAGCAGCACCAGCAGCAGCAGCACCAGCAGCACGACGCCCCCGACGGCGACGGCGAGCGGCACGGCGGGCCGACCAGCCCCGACGCGGCGGGCGGCGGCGGCGGCGGCGGCGGCGGCGGCGGCGAGCACGACTACAACATGGCGCACGACGTGCCGCGGGAGGCCAAGCGGCGTCCGGCGGCGCCGCGGCGGTACAGCCCGGGTGCCGAGGTGCGGGCCGTGGCGCAGGCGCGCGCGCTGCGCGAGATGGAGCTGCGGCGGCGGCAGCAGAGGGCGGCGGAGCAGGAGGCGGCGGCGGCCGACGCGGCGGCGGCGGCGGCGGCGGCGGCGGCGCCGGCGCAGGCCAGCAGCGACGACGACGACGACGACGACCTTCCGCTGGCGGCTGCCGTGCGCCAGGCTGCTGCTGCTGCGGCGGCAGTGGCGACACCGACCCCTACGGCCACGCCCGTACCTGCACCGCCGCAGCAGCGGCAAGGAGGAGAGGTGGCGGACGACCCGGCTGCCGCCCCGCCAGCGCCTCCCGCCGCCGCCGCCGCCGCCGCCGCCGCCGCCGCCGCGACGCCCCCGGTCCTCCCCTCCCCCGCCGCGGCCCCGCCTGCGCCCGCTCTTGCCTTGGCGGATGACGCGCCCATGCCCGCGCCGGCCTTCTCGCCGCCCGCGCGCACGCCCCGGCCCTCGCAACTCGACGTCGGTGCGGGCAGATCGGCCGAGGCGTCCCTCGGCGGCGGCGGCGGCGGCGGACGGAGGAGCCCGTCCGCCGAGGGCGCCGACGCCTCGGACGCGTCGATGGCCTCGCCGTCGCTGGACGCCCGCCCGCTGCAGCTGGCGGGGCGGGGCGATGGCCAGGACGAGGAGCCCTGAGCGACGGTCTGGTGTGTGCGTCAGCTGTTGGCGGCGGCTAGGCAATCCTTGAGAGAGAGAGAGAGAGAGAGAGAGAGAGTGAGAGAGAGAGAGAGAGAGAGCGAGAGACGAATCAGAGAAGGGGCGCCGGCGCGCACGTTTTGGCGGACAAAAATTCGGCGGCGATCAGAATCGTGTTTGTATGTTTGTTTTCAGCGGCATGTGTCTCACGCTTCGTCGTCGGTGCTCAGCAGGTTGACCACGCTGTCCCCGTCGCCGCCCTCTCCTCCGTAATCGGCCCCTCGCTCGCCACCCGCTCGTCCGTCGCCCCCCGCTTGTCCGTCGCCGCTGTCCCCCTCCTCAAAATCCTCCTCATCGCACCCCTCCGCCCAGACGGGCGCCTGCTCCTCGTCGCCCGCCCCGGCGTCCGCGTCGTCCCAGGCCTCGAGCTGGCCGTCGTCGCCGCGGTCCAGCCCCGGTCGGCCGCCGCCTTTTTCGCCGTAGCCGCAGACGCCGTACGGGTCGTCGTCGGCGCGGCCGAGGGCGGCGCCGGCGGCCGCCGCAGACGGGCCCGCCGTCGCCCTCGGCCCCCCCGCCCCGCCAGCAGGCATGACGCCGCCAAACATGCTGCCGCCGCCCGCGCGGCCGGCCTGGACGTCGGCGTCCATGACGTCGTCGTCGTCGTCACCGTCGCGCGGCTTGGGCGGCGGCGGCGGGCGGGGCCAAGGGGCCGCCGCTGCCGAGGTCGGCGGCGGCTGTCGTTGCGCGGGCGGGGGCGGGTGCTGCTGGTGGGGGTGCTGCTGCTGCTGCTGCTGCTGCTGCTGTTGGTGGTGCTGCTGGGGCGGAGGATGATAGATCAGCTGCTGCGGGTGCTGGTGCTGTTGCTGGTGCTGGTGCTGTTGCTGTTGCCACTGATGCTGCTGGCTCTGGTCGCGCTGCTGTTGTGGCGGTTGCTGCTGCTGCTGCGGCTGCAGCTGCTGCCGCCGCGGCGGCGCCAAGTTCGTCGCCGTCGGCGGCGCCGAGGTCGTCGCCGTCGGCGGCGCGGGCAGAGCGGCGGCGGCGGCCGCCGGCGCCCCCTGCACCGCCCCCTGGGACCGCCCCTCGTCCCCCTCGTCGCCCCAAGCCGCCTCGGCCGCCGCCCGGAACGCCTCGGCCGCCGACGTCGGCCGGTCCCGGTGGTCCGCGGCCGCCGTCCACCGTGCCCACGCCCCCCGGCGCGCGGCCTCGAGCCGCGGCACGGCGCCGCCGACGGGCCGCGCCGCGCCCCCGCCCGGGAGCATGATCGCGCCGCGCCGCACAACCAGGGGTCCCCGGAGCAGGAGCTTGGAGCCCGCGGGCAGGTCGCCGCGCAGGTGCGGCTCGGCGCCCTGCTCCAGGCAGGTGACCTCCTGCCGCCCGTCCGTCAGGCGGAGCTTTAGCGTGCGGCCGCCGACGCCCGCGGCCGGCATGGGCAGGCTGTAGCGCTCGCGCGCGGGGAGGGCCGCGTTGACGGCCTCGTCGAGCTGGACGAGGTAGACGCCGCAGGGGCACAGGGCGGCGCGGCCGGCGGGGGGCAGGGAGAGGCCGTGCTGGCGCGCGAGGTCCGCGGGGAGCGCGGCGGCGGCGGCCGAGGCGGCGGCCGGCGCGTCGCTGCCCGGCGGCCACCCGCCCGCGGCCACGTCCCGCAGGTCGGCGTCCAGCAGCTGCGCGAGCACGAGCGCGGCCAGGGCGTCGTCGCCGCCCGCATGGGCCGCAGGCCAGCTGCCGGACCGCCGAAGGTGCGCCGCGCACGCAGCCGCCCACGCGCGGCCGACGCACGCGCCGAGCTTGGCGGCGGCGACGCGCGCGAGGCGGGCGGCGGCGGCGGCGGCGGCGGCGGCGGCGGCGGCGGCTGAGTCCCCGGCGTTGGCGGGGCCGGCGGCGGTTGCGGCGGCGGGCGCGGGCTGCGTCGATGCCAGCCCCGCCGTGCTCATGGTCGTCGACGTCTGCTGCGTCGAGGCGGCCATGCTGCGGGGCGGGCGAAGCAAAAGCACCTGTCGCTCGTTCAAATCAAGCAGTCAATCGACGGGCCATCGCCGCGATGCGCGGCGCCCTGAATCGGCATTGGGCGTGCGTGCGCGATTTTGGTGGGTTGCTGGCGACGTTGTGTTTTTGTGTGTTGTCGGAGGAAGAGGTTTGAAACCTCAGGTTTCTTTTGCCTCTCTCTCCACTCTCCAGGTCAGGTCTTCCTCCTGAGCAAAAACCATCACTCCCCGTCACGTCCACATTCGACAGTCGATATCGCAGAGATGCCACAACGCTAGACACGGAGAAACACACACGCGCATCGAGTCGCGCGCACCCTAGCGTCCCCACGTCAAAGCGGGCGACGCCCTCCTCCCCACCGTCGTCGTCTCCATCTCCGGATGAACTAGCAAGAGACACAAAACGACCATGCAGCAGTTCCTCGCCAAGCGGTCCGTGGTGGTCGCGCACGGCCGCGGGCCCGCGCCGGCGTTCGCGGCGGCCAGAGGCGGACGCCCGGCCGCCGCCGCCGCCGCCGCCGCCGCGCCGCCGCCGCCTCCGATGCCGACGACGACGGCGGGCGCGGCCGGGACGCCGACGCGGACGACGGCCGCCGCGCGCCGCCTGTCGGCCGAGCTCGCGCAGCACAGGCGCGCCCAGCGCCGCATGGACCGCGCCGTGCAGCGCCTGGAGCGCATCCTGAGGCGCGGCGAGGATGACCTGGAGATCGACGACGACGATCAGGAGGACGACGACGGCGACGACGCCGCCGCCGCCGCCCATCCGTCGGCGGCGGCAGCGCTGGCGCTCGCCCTACTCCTCCCCGAGCCCTCCTCCTCCGCCCGCCTTGGCGGCAAGGCGTCCGCCGCCCCCCGCCGCGCCGCGCTCGAGCTCCAGCAGGGCCTCTCGGGCGCGCGCCTGCACGCGGCCAAGGCGCGCCGCGCGGCCCTGGCGCGCGAGGACCCGGCCGACGCGCCGCGCGTGCTCGGGCGGCTCGAGGCGCTGGCGGCGGCGCTGAGGCTGCCGCTGCGCGCGGCGGCGGCGGTGGCCGCCTCGCACCCGCTCGGGGCGCGCCGCCTGCTCGCGGCGGCCGAGGCGGACGAGCGCGGCGAGGGCGCCTGGGGCGGCAGCGGCGGCGGCGGCGGCGGCGGGGGCGGGGGCGGCGCGAGCGCCGGCGGCGCCTCGGTCGCGTTTGGCGTCGCCGGCGGCGGCGGGGGCGGCGTCGGCGTCGGCGGCGCCGCGTCGCTGGCGAGCCTCCTCGGCTCTGTCGAGGAGGAGGACGAGGAGGACGAGGAGGACGAGCGGGCGGGCGGCGGCGGGCGCCGACCCGAGCGCCTGCTGCTCAACCCGATGGCCGAGCTCGCGGGCGTGCTCGAGGTGGTTGCCTCGGCGTCGGCGTCGCCTTTGGCTGCGGCGGCGGCACCGTCGTCGTCCTTCGGCGGCGGCGGCGGCGGCGGCGGCGCCGTCGACCGCACGGCCGCCGCCCGCCGCGTCGCCGCCCTCGCCCCGCGCCTCCTCGCCTGGCGCCAGGCGCGCGCGTCCTCCGCCGCCGCCGCCTGCGCCCGCCTGCTCGCGGCGCGCGGCCTGCCCGCGGGCGACATGATCGCCCGGCGGCCCGACCTGCTGCTGCAGGCGCCCGAGTCGCTAGCCATTAAATTGGACGCCCTGGCGCCCGCCCTGGGCCTCACGCCCGCGCAGGCGTGCCGCGTGGCGGCCGCCCTGCCCGGACTGCTGCGGCGGTCGCCCCGGGCCGTGGCCGCGCGCGTGGCCGCCCTGCGCCGCCTGCTGGGCGTGCCGCCGGCGTTTGTCGCCGAGCTCGTCGCCTCGGAGCCGCGGGCGGTCGCCATGGCGCCGGGCGCGCTGCGGCGGCGGTTCGACGCGCTGGCGGCGCGGCTGGGGGCGTTTCCCGACGACGTGGTGGACATGGTGCTGGTGGACCCGGGCTTGCTGTTCGGAGGAGGAGGAGGAGGCGCGGCGGGAGGGTCGGCCGACGGCGGCGACCTGAGCAGCGGGAGCGGGAGTGCCGGCGAGGGCGGCGGCGGCGGCGGTCTGGACGCCCTGGCCGGGGGGGGCGCTGCGCCGGGCCCGGCGGCGGCGGCGGCGAGGCGCGCGGCGGGCAAGATGCAGCCGTCGCGTCGCAAGCGCGAGGCCGCCGCTGCGGTCGCCGCCGCTGCGGCGGCGGCCGCGGCCGCCGAGGCGGCGGACGAGGAGGACGAGGAGGAGGACGAGGAGGACGAGGGGGACGAGGCGGCGGCCGAGGCCCTCGCCCCCTCTGCCGCCGCCGCCCTTGCCCCCTCCTCCCTCGAGCGGCGCCGGCAGGCCCAGCCCGTCCCACCCGCCCTCCGCGCCCTCATCGAGTGCTGCGACGCCACGGGCCTCAGCGGCGAGGACGTCGCGGCCCTCTGGCGCGCGCGCCCGCGGCTGGCGCGCACGCCCGGGGCGGAGCTCGCGCAGCGGGCGGCTGCGCTCGCGTCAGTGCTCAGCCCCCCCCCGGCCCGCCCCCGCTCTTTCTCGTCCTCCTCGTCCTCGCCGTCGCCGTCGTCCTTCTCGAGCCGCGGCGCCGCCCGCCTGAGCTCCAGCGCCGCGGCCGCGGACATCGCGCGCAAGGCCCCGGCCCTGCTCGAGCTGCCCGCCGCCGAGGTTGCGTCGCGCCTCGACGCGCTCGCACGCCTGCTGCAGCTCGCCGGCGGCGCCGCCGACGCCGCCCGGCTCTGCGCGGCCGAGCCCGCGCTGCTGGCCGCGGGCCCGGCCGCCGCGCGCGGCGCCCTGGTCGACCTCGCGCGCCTGCTGGGCCTGCCCCTCCCCGCCCTCGCCTCCCTGGCGGCCAGGCACCCACGCCTGGCCCTGCTCGCGAAGGGCGAGGCCGCCGGGCGCCTGGCGTCCGTCGGCGAGGCGCTCGGCGTGTCGCCGGCGCTGGCGGCCGAGCTCGCCGCCAGGGAGCCGCGGCTGCTGTGCACGCCGGCTCCCGCCCTGCGCTCGGCGTACGAAACGCTCGCGGCAGGGTTCTCGTGGGCGGAGGACGCGGTCGGCGTGGTCCTGGCCGACCCGTCGGTCCTGCTGTCGGCGGTGGACGGGGCGGCGGGCACGGCCGGGGCGCTGCCCTCGGAGGGGCGGGCGGGCGCGGCGGGCGGGGCCGGGGGGGGCGCCGCGGGCGGCGGCCGCGCCGGCCCCGTCTCGTCGGCCAAGGAGGAGGACGAGCGCGCGATGGCGCTGCTGCGCGAGGCCGAGGCGGCGACCGGTCCCAACGCCGCCGCCAAGGGCGCCGGCAAGCGTCGCGGGACCAGGCCGCCCGGCTCGGAGCCCCTGCCGCTGCCCAAGCGCCGACTGATTTGAGACAGGAATCAATCGATCTTTCCACTCTCATTTTGTGTAAAGACGCGGGCGTCTCTCGTGCTTGCGTGTGCCGATGTGCTCTTTGAGAATATTAAAGAAGGGGGTGGGGAAGACGTGTAGACGAAGGGACTAGAAACAGTACAAAAAATATGCGCGGACAAATGAAAAAAGGCGCCCCGCCTGCCAAAAACGAAAGGGTCTTGTCTCTAGACGGCGATCGGCGCCGCCGCCATGCCGGCCGCCTCGAGGTTCTCCTTGGGGATCTGCACGCCCGCCTCGACCAGCATCTCCCGGAACTCCTTGCCCGTCAGCGTCTCCTTCTCGATCAGCTGCTCCACCGCGCGGTCGATCACCTCGCGGTGCGCGCGCACCTGCGACAGCGCCACCTCGTACGCCTCGGTCGCGATCGCGCGCACCTGCTCGTCGATCCGGCGCTGTAGGTTCTCAGAGACGCTGTTGCGCGCCATCATGCGCATGACCACGTCGCCGCTCTGCGCCGAGGGGTCGAGCAGCGCCCACGGGCCGATGTTGGACATGCCAAAGTTGATGACCATCTGGCGGGCCAGGCCGGTGACCTGCTGCAGGTCGCTGCTGGCGCCGCTGGTGACCTCGGCGTCCCCGAAGATGATCTCCTCGGCGGCGCGGCCGCCGAGCGCGCCGACGATGCGCGCAAACAGCTGCTGCTTGGACACCAGGCTCGCGTCCTCCCCCGGGATAAACCAGGTGAGGCCGCGCGCCTGCCCGCGCGGGATCAGCGTCACCTTCTGCACGGGGTCGTGCCCGGGCGTCAGCGTGCCGCAGATGGCGTGCCCGACCTCGTGGTACGCCACCAGCGACTTGGCCTTGCCGTCCGTCAGCGGCTTGCCCTCCATGCCGGCGACGATGCGGTCGACGGCGTCGTTGATCTCGGCGTTGCTCACCGCGCTGACGCCGCGGCGCCCCGCGAGGATGGCCGCCTCGTTGAGCAGGTTGCTCAGGTCGGCGCCCGAGAAGCCGGGCGTGCGCATGGCCACCTCCTGCAGGTCGACGTCGGGCCCGAGCTTCTTGTTGCGCGAGTGCACGCCCAGAATCGCGCGGCGGCCCTTCTGGTCGGGCACGTCGACGCCGACCTGCCTGTCGAAGCGCCCGGGACGGAGCAGCGCCGGGTCGAGGATGTCGGCGCGGTTGGTGGCCGCGATCACGATGATGCCCGTGTTGCCCTCAAAGCCGTCCATCTCGGTCAGCAGCTGGTTGAGCGTCTGCTCGCGCTCGTCGTTGCCGCCGCCGATGCCCGTGCCGCGCGAGCGGCCGACTGCGTCGATCTCATCCACAAACACAAGGCAGGGCGCGTTCTCCTTGGCCTTCTTGAACAGGTCGCGCACGCGGCTCGCGCCCACGCCCACGAACATCTCGACGAACTCGGAGCCCGAGATGGAGAAGAAGGGGACGCCGGCCTCGCCGGCGATGGCCTTGGCGAGCAGCGTCTTGCCGGTGCCGGGCGGGCCGACCAGTAGGCAGCCCTTGGGGATGCGCGCGCCGACGGCGGTGAAGCGCTCGGGGCGCTTGAGGAACTCGACGATTTCCATAAAGTCCTGCTTGGCCTCGTCCACGCCGGCGACGTCGTCGAACTTGACGCCCGTGTTGGGCTCCATCTGGAAGCGCGCCTTGCTCTTGCCGAAGGCCATGGGGTTGTTGCCGCCGGGGCCGCCGAGGCCGCCGCCCGAGCGGCGCGACAGCAGGAAGAGCCCGCCCACAAGCAAGAGCGGGAAGGCCAGGTTGCCCAGCAGGTTGAGGAAGACGGCCCCGCCGTCCTCGGTGTTGCTGTGCGCGGCGAAGTCGACCTTCTTCTCGCGGAACTTGGACAGCAGCTCGGACGACGTGCCGGGCAGCTGCACGCGCACGCGCTGGACGCGGTTGCCGAGCTCGGGCGAGACAGCTTCGACGACGGCGATGGTTCCGTTCTCGAACAGGTCGACCTTCTTGACGCGGCCCATGTCGAGGTACTCGAGGAAGCGCGAGTAGGACATGCGCGAGGAGGCGACGCCGGCGTTGCCGTCGTCGGCGGCGAGGGCAGGGCCGGCGGCCGTCGCGAGGGTGGCGGCGGCGGCGGCGGCGGCGGCGAGGCTGTGTTTGTTTTGTTGGCGGGGGTTGTTTGTTGTTGAGGGTTTTTGGTTCGGGGGGGGGGGGCGAGGTGAGCGCGCGCGCGAGATCCTGCAGGGCTGAGATCCGGGGGCGGCGGGGAGGAGAGGGCTCTGCGCACGCGCAGCACGGAATGAAAAAAGCGGCGACGACGCGTGGGCGGGATTGCGCGGTGGCCACACAGACCCCCAGAGCGCCGGCCCGCCTCATCGCGCGTTCCTTTGCCCTCGAGCGAGCGGCGTCGGCGACGTCCGCGGAAACGGAAACGAGAAACTCACCCGCGCAGGAACGTGCGGCGCGAGTCGGCGACGTCGGGGGCGACGAGCTCGGCCTGGACCTCGTGGACCTGCTGCGTGGGTTGGGAGGGTTGGGGGGAGGAGAGGGGTGGCAAGGGGGGGAGGGGAGGGGCGGCGTGAACGAGAAAGGACAGCAGAAAAAGAAGAGGCTGGAGAGGCGTGAAATTGCGATCTGTCGTGCCCTGCGCACGAGTCCCGCGCCACCCAATCCGCGCGCGGCGATCGCTGAAGGCGCACCTGGACGACATTCTTCCGCTGGGCGCGGACCGCGAGGCGCGCACCGAGGCCTGTTGCGTTTGGTTTCCGTTCGTGGGGAAGGGGAGAAGAGGAAGAGGCGAAAGGGTGAGAGCGGGTTGGGGAGCGAGGGCCGACCGGCGTTCGATTTCGCCGCGCGCCCACGCGGGACGGTGCTGTGGCACCGCGCACTCACCCAGAGGCATCGGGCGCGCGGGCGCGGCCGCGCGCATCGCTTTCTGGGCGATCATGGTTGGAAGGCGCAGGGAGTTTCTGTCTCAAGGACGCGTGTGTTCAGAGGGGGTGTTTGCGTCTTCGCTCTGTCTGTCGTGGATGCGTGTGCCAAGTAGAGGCGAGTAGGGTTTGCGTGTGCGTGATGAAAGTGACGCGCTTCTGCAGTGAGCATAGTGGGGGGGGGACGCGTCTTGTGTTTGCTCCTCGCTCGTCACTCGTCTCTGCCACACCTCTCCCTCTGTATGACACAGACCCCTCTTCCTGTCTGCGTGGACCCATAATCGCACCCGCCCCCCCTTTTCAACCATCCCCAAGCGTCCCTCACAAAGTTCCATACACAGCGCGTTCACCGCACGGAGAGCGAGAGCGACAACAAAGAGAGGGCGTGCAAAAGCAAAAAACATCAGTCCTCCGTTTCCTCCCTTTCGCCCGCCCGTTCGCCGCTGAGCGCGTGTACGCCCAGGGCGACGACCTCGGCAGTTGACGCGCATCGCTCCGGAGGTGTCCACCAGGTGCGCGCACCATTCAGACCCCGCCTTGTGGGCTCTACGGGCGTCCGAAAAGAGACGTGCCCCTCCTTCAAACACGAGGAGGAGGAGGACAAGGGAGTCCCTGCACACGTCCGTCCGTCCCGCCGCGCGCCCCTCCGACCGCCCCGCTCGGCCCCCGCTTCCCGCCAAGTCCATTGCCGATCCCCGTGCGCAGGTGCTGGACGCGCGCGCGGCGCCCGGGGGTGGCCGTGTCGAGGGCGCTCGCGCTGCTGCTTCGCTTTTGCTCAAGGAAGAGAGAGGGGGAGGAGCTCTCTGTGTGTGCCGCCCTAACATCGCTTTTTTGGATCCTCGCGCCCCTCACCCCCCCCCCTGCGATCACCACCACCGCCACGACCACCACCACCACCATAGCGTCCTCACGGCAGCAGCGGCAGCAGCATCAGCGGCAAGGGGCCCGCGCGCGCGTGACCGCGACCCCGCCGTCTAGCGGCAGCAGCAGCAGCGACCCGCGCGCCGCTCGCCGCTCGCCCGCTCGCCGCCGCCGACGCCGCCGCCGACGGCAGCGAAAGCGGCCCGTCGTTCTCGCGCCAGGAGGACACACGACCCGCCCCCGAAAAACTCAACGCCCCCCCTCCCTCCGCCGCCCGAGATGGCGGCCCAGGGCAGCGGCGGCCCCGAGTGGTGCCTCACCCTGCGCCCCACGCGCGAGGAGTTCTCCGTCCCCTTCTCGACCTTTGTGCGCCGCGTCTTCCGCCGGCACCCGGGCCTGCCGATGTTCAAGCTCGTGCCGCCCGACGGCTGGGCCCCGCGCGCCAAGGCCTTCCCCCCGCTCGAGTCGGTCGCCATCGCGTGCCCCATCAAGCAGCACGTGTTCGGCACGCGCGGCGCCTACCGCTGCCTGCTGGTCGAGCAGAAGGCCAGCACGGCGGCGACCCTGCGCGACCTCGCCGAGCAGGAGGACCACCAGCCGCCGCGCCACGGCAAGGCGCTGTTGGCGGGGCGGGACGCGGCGGCGGCGGCGGCGGCCGCAGCGGCAGCGGCAGCCGCAGCAGCCGCAGCGGCAGCCGCAGGAGGCGGAGGTGGTGCGGGGGCGCTGCCATCCGCCGGCGACGGCCACGGCACCACGGCCGCCGCCAAGCGCCGCCGCGCAGCCGCCGCGCTCGCCGCCGCCGCCGCCTCGTCGCCCGCCGCCTCGGCCGGCGGCCACGCCGCGCCGCCCTCGTCCGAGGACGCCGCCGACCACGCCAACAACAGCGCGGGAGGCATCAGCACGCGCCGCCAGGCGGGCAAGCAGCAGCAGCAGGAGTGGGCGCGCCGCGCCGCCGACGCCGCCGCCGCCTCAGGCGACGAGCTCATGGAGCGCGCCTTCTGGTCCTCGGTCACCATCACGCCGCCCTTCTACGGCGCCGACACGCCCCAGTCCTTCTTCGACGATCGGCTCCCCTACGGCTGGAACCTGCGCCGCCTTGACGGCTGCCTGCTGAAACGCACGGGGGTGCCGCCCGTGCCCGGGGTCACCACGCCCATGACCTACTTCGGCATGTGGAAGGCCTTCTTCGCGTGGCACGTCGAGGACGCGGACCTCATGTCGATCAACTACCTCCACTTTGGCGCGCCCAAGGTGTGGTACTGCGTCAGCCCGAACGACCGCGGCCGCTTCGAGCGCATGGCCCAGTCCTTGTTTCCCGAGCTGCACCGCGGCTGCCCCTCCTTCCTGCGCCACAAGGACATCCTCCTGTCGCCCGCCCTCCTGCGCACCTACGGCGTGCGCTACGTCCAGGCGCGCCAGGAGGCCAACGAGTTCGTGGTGCTCAACGCGGCCGCCTACCACAGCGGCTACAACACGGGCTTCAACTGCGCCGAGGCGGTCAACTTTGCCACGCAGGAGTGGGTCGACGTGGGGCGGCAGGCGCGGCGGTGCAGCTGCTCGGCGCTGCGGGACGGCGTGCGCATCTCGATGCGGCCGTTTGGGGTGGACAGCAGCGAGTCGGAGGAGGAGGAGGAGAGCGAGGAGGAGGAGGAGAGCGAGGGCGAGGAGGAGAGCGAGAGCGGCAGCGGCGGGCGCAAGGGGCGGCGCGGCGGCGCGGGGGCGAGGGCGGCGCGGCGCGACGAGGAGGGCGAGGGCAGCGAGGCGGCGGCCGACGGCGCGGCGGGCGGCCGGCGGCGGCAGGCGCCACCGCAGCAGGGGGCCAAGGCGGCGGCGGCGGCGGCGGTCAAGAAGCGGCAGCGGCAGCAGCAGCAGCAGCACGACGGCGGAGGAGGAGGCGGCAAGCGCGCCAAGCAGCAGCAGCAGCCCGTGGCCAAGGCGCCGTCGCACCACAAGAAGGCGGCGGCCGCGCCGCCCGCGGGCAAGAAAGCAGCAGCGGCCGCCAAGGCCGCCCCCCCCAAATCGTCCTCCACCCCCATGGCCGGCGCCGCGAGCGGCGCCGGCCGCGCGTTTCGCGCTGGCGGCGCTGCGGGCGGCGCTGCGCGCGGCGCGCCTGTGGACGACGCCGACGAGGTGGCGGCGGCGCGCCGCCGCGGCGTGAGCGGCGTCAGCGGCGGCGTGTTCGGCGGCTTTGGCAGCGCGGGCGAGGGCTGCGCCGCCGCGCGTGCCTGCTTTGCCGTCGTCGGCGAGGACGAGGCCGACGGCGCGCGCTTCTTCCACCTGGTGCGCATCGAGGGCAGCCCCGGCCCGGGCCACCCGCCGGGCTCGGCGCGCGTGCGCTGGCTCAAGGAGGACCTGCGCGACGGCCTCTACCGCCCCGACGGCAAGGCCACGACCTGGGTCGAGCGCCGCGCCGCGCTCGTGCCCGTGCGCGCGGCCTGGGTCGACGCGCCGCCGGGCAAGGCGTCGGGCGGCGGCCTGCGGCTGCTGACGATGCGGTCGCGGCTGCTGCAGCCGCCGCCGGCGCTGCCGCAGCAGGCCGGGGCGCTGGCGGCGTGAGGGAGGGACACGCGTGACCCCACAGAAGAAGAGGTCGCGGGATGAGCCAAAGAGAGTGAGGGGAGGGCGATGGGTTTCGGCCCCCCCTCCCTTTTTCTTGCGCACGCAAAAACAATATTTCATTTCCCACACTGAGAGGGACGCCTTGGAAGCCGTCCCTCCCCTTTTTTTTTCCTCCTTTCGCGCACACGCGCCCCCTCGACTGGCGCCGCATCACATCATCATCATCATCATCATAACACTTCTATCCGCGGGTGTGTTCGGCACCCAAAACAAATGCAAAAAAAGCAGAACGAAAAGGCAAATTGAATCGTCCGGAAAAGGCTTTGAAGCCGTGGGCCGCCGCCGCTGCAAAATTTGAAGTTGTGGGCCGCCGCCGCTGCAGGGCAGAGGAGAACGCGGCCGTCATCGGCGGCAAATGGCGGCGCCCACAGGCGGCGGCGCGCGCGCAGGTTGGGGCGGTGGTGGTCGCGCCGCTTGGCGTATCGAGGGCATGGTGATCACGCGAGGGACGCGTACACGTCGTAGTAGAGAGAGAGAGAGGGGAGGCCGCGCCATACCGCGACGTACCGCAATCGTCGTCGGCGCCGCCAACAATAAGCAGGGCCGCGAAGTCACCAGCTCCGGGCCGCCTCCCTTTCCTCTTCGACCGTCGCACTGCGGCAATGGCGCCCCGATCCTCTAGGCCTCTATTCACATACTCTTCCGACCCGAGACTCCAGGTGAGGACTCCAGGCGTTGTCCGCGCAACATCGAACAAAATCAAACCACCCAGCTTCTTCGTCACCCCCTTCTCTCCGCCCCTGCCCCAACGTCCCGCCCTACGGAATCCGACCGTCCAAGCGTCTGCACTCGCACCCGCCGTCGCTGCGCCCGCCGCGGGACCACCAAGCCGCTCACGCGCAACCCCCTTCCGGCCAACACCAAAGAGCCCAGAATGGCCCGCCGCGCCCCCGTGGCCCTCCTCCTCCTCGTGGTCGCCCTGCTCGCGGCCCTCGCCGGCCCCGCCGCCGCCTACCCGCAGCTCTGGGTCAGCTACCAAATCGACGACGACAAGCTCGTCGCCGACGCGCCCGCCACCTGCACGGGGCACCCCGACGACGGCGAGGGCAGCCACGCCTCGGAGCCCGTCGCCGACGCGGACATGGTCTTCGAGGCGTCGCCGGCGACTGCCGTGTGCCCGGGCGAGGACGTGGCCGTGACCGTCTCGTTCCCGCAGCCGCGCTTTTTGCTCGCCACGTCCAGCGCGGGCGCGCTGCGCGGCCCGACGCCGTCGACGCTGCCCGCGGCGGTCGTGCAGCGCACGTGCCCCAACCGCTGGGTGCACGGCAAGCCGGGGGGGCAGACGGGCAGGCTGGACAAGGTGCCGCTGATGCTGACCGTCCCCTGCGGGCAGACAGAGGCCATCGAGTTGGACGTGACCTCCGCCACAGGCTCGACCTCCGCCTTTTTGCAGGGGTCTACGTCGGTGCCCGTGGCGACGGCGGGGTGCAAGCCGTGCGCCCCGGCGGCGGGCGCGGCGAAGGCGGGCAACGCGACGGCGGCCCCGGCGGCGGCCGCGGCGGCCGCGCCCGCGGCGGCGGCGGCGGCCAAGAGCGGCGCGGGGCGCGGGCTGACGGCGGCGGTCGCGGCGGCGGCGGCGGCGGTGGCGGTGGCGGTGGCGGTGGCGGGGGTCGTTTGAGGCGCGTAAAATGGTTCGACGCGCCGCTCGGGATGCCCCTGGTCCTATACTTTTCTACCGACGAATAGGCACGCTCTGTCCCTGTTTTAGAAGACCCCGCCGAAAATCTGTGATCTTTTTCCTCCTTTTATTCCGAGCGGGGCGCGCGTGCAGCGACGGCGGCGGCGGGCGGCGGCGGCGGCGGCGGCGGGCGGCGGCGGGCGGCGGCGGCGGGAAAAAGCTTTTGCCCCGTCGTCTCTTTTCCCGCCTCCCGCCTCCACACGGGCAACAATCACACGCTACCATAGACAAGTCAAACTCAATCATAAATTACAAGCACGCAGTCTCCCTCGGTAGACACCCGTCGCACACCTCCAAGCAGACACACGGAAGGAAAGGAGAGCTTCCAACTGCGGCGGAGGCTCTTCCGTGCTTTTCCTTTCACTAATCGTTCGCCCGGCGCGCGCGGCCCCTTCGAGAGGCATGAAGGGGTTTGCGTGGCTGGGGGCGCGTGGGGGCGAGCCGGCAGGTGCGTTTTCTTTGCTGCCGCAGAAGCAGAGTTCTCTCTCGGGGGGGGGGGACGGACCTGATTCCAGGTCTCTCCGCAGTTGGAAAGAGAGGCCCTCCGCGGACTCTCTATTTCTTTCTTTTCTGGCCCGCTGCTCACGCGCCCACTCCCCTCGCACGCCCCCCCAGTCACAAGACCCCTTGAAATCACAAAAATAGACCCGACCGCCCGCGCGCGGCTAGCGGGCGCGGGCAACCGCGGCCCAGGCCCCGGCGGCGGCGGCGGGCCGCTGCCGGCCGCATCAGCCGCGGCGCCGGCAACGGCCTCCCCTCGGCCACCCGTCAGCGGCGCGGCGGCCGCCCCGGCCCCGGCCCCGGCCGCAACGGCAACGGCAACGACGCCCCGGTTTTCGTTCCTGATGCTCGGCGGCAGGAAAAAGGCCCAGGCCACGGCGGCGGCGGTGGCGGCAGAGGCGGCGGCAAATAGCTCTGCCGCCGACAACCACGTCGACAACAAAGAGGCCGCCGCCGCCGCCGCCGCCGCCGCCGCCGCGTCGCCGCCGCGCACGCCGCCGGGCGCGGCCGCGGCCGCGCAAGACGACTACGACCACGACGACGACGGCAAGGACGGCACGGACGAGGACGCGGACGCGATCGCCGAGGGCGACGAGGCGGGGGCCGCGGACGACGACGACGAGCGCGAGTGGCGCGAGCGCCGCGACGCGCGCCGCCGCTGCCGCCGCCGCCGCCACCTGCAGGGCGGCAGCCCGACGCTGTTCAAGCGGCGCGCGGGCGCCGTCGCGCGCCAGGCGGCGGCCTCGTTCCGGGGTGTCGGGGGCGGCGCCGGGGGCGGGGGGGGCCCGCGGACGCCCGGGGGCAGCGGCTACGCGGGCAGCCGCGAGGGACTGGGCTGCAGCGGCCCCTTTGGCGCGGCCAGCGGCGGCTGCGGCGGCGGCAGCGTGGCCGCGACGGCGGGCGGCAACAGCAGCTCCTGCTACGGCGCCGCGTCGGCGGCGGCCCCGCCCTCTGCGGCCAGCAGCGGCGCGCTGCCGCCGCCGCCGCCGCCGCCGCCCACCGCGCCGCCGACGCCCGCGCCCGGGCGCGCGGCGGCCTTTGCGGCCAAGGCGTCGGCCGTGTCCCAGCAGACCGTGACGTCGTCGACGTCGGCGGCGACGGCGGCGGCGGCGCCAGCAGCCGCCGCGCAGCCGCCGCGCGGCGGCCTGCCGGCGGCGGCGGCGGCGGGAGCAGCGGCGGCGTCGGCGGCGGCGGCGGCGGCAACGGGCGCGCCGAGGCCCACCCACAACGCCGCCGCCGCCGCCGCCGCCCCCAGCTCGGCCCCCTCGTGCGCCTCGCAGTCCTCCTCGGCCTCCTCGCGCCTCAGCGCCTGCGCCCCGGTCCTCCCAGTGCACTACGAGGGCGGCGCCGCCGGCTCGCGCGCCGCCGTCGTGGCCGTCGCAGCGCGCCCTATCCGGCCGACGCCCTTTGGCGACCCCTCGATGGCGGCGGCGGCGCTGGCGGCGCTCGGGGCGGCGCCGGCGGGCGCCGTGGCGGCGCGGGTGACGATCCGGCGCCCGGGGCCCGTGCCCCAGGAGTCGACGGACGACGAGGAGGAGGAGGCCGACGAGGAGGGCGACGAGGAGGACGACGGCGGCAACGCGTGGCGGGCGGGCGGCGGCGGCGGCGGCGGCGGCGGCAAGGCGCCCGCCGTCGCCCGGCGCGCCGCCGCCGCCGCCTCTGGCCGCCCAGCGGCCGCCGACGCGTACGCCCAGGACTCGTCGCTCCTGCCGCGCGTCGTGCAGCACCCGGTCTTCATCCCGCCCGCGCCGCCGCGCCAGACCATGGCCGACTCGGCCAACCAAGGGGGCGGCCGCGCGCCGGGCGGGCACAAGGCGGCGGCGGCGTCGGCCATGGCGGCGGCGGCGGCGGCCGGCGCGGCCATGCGCGCGGCGGCGGCGGCGGCGGCGGCGGCGGCGGCGACGGCGGCGGACAAGACCTCCATCAGCAGCGGCGCGACCGGCGTGGCGGCCCCTTCGTCGCCGGTCTCACCCTTTAGCCTCGTGCCCGAGAACGCTCGCGCCTCGGGCCTCGCGGCGGCGGCCTCGCCCTTTGGCCGCGCGGGCAACACGGCCTTTGCCCCGTTGGCCGCCGCAAACGGCAACGGCAACGGCAACGGCCGCGGCGGCGGCGGGGGCGTCACCGCGGCCGCAATGGGGGCGGCCGGCGCCGCCGCGCGCTTGGTGCTCGGCGCCGGGCGCGCCCTGGGGGCGGTGGCGGCGGCCGCCGCCGCCGTCGCGACGGGCCAGGGCATCCCCCACCCGCAGGGGCGGCTGCGCCGCCGCGCGCCCACGCACCCGGCCTGGTCGCCCGAGCCGTCCGTCGGCGGCGGGGATGGAGACGACGGCGGCGACGAGCTCGAGGCGGCGGCCGCGGCCCCCGCCGCCCCCGCCGCCCCCGTCACCCCCGCCGCCGCCGCCGCCGTCGGGCTGCCCCCCGCGCTCCGGCGGATCACGACCAACGCGGCGTCGGCGGCGGCCGAGTCGGCCTTCCGCGCGGCGACCGACGCCTTCCGCCAGCCGGCGTCGCCGCTCGCGACCTTTATGTCGTGCATGAGCGGGGCGGCCAGCGGCGGCCTCCTCGGCGGGAGCAGCGGCGGCGGCGGCGGGAGCCTCGGCGGCTTTGGCGGCGGCGGCGGGAGCTTTGGCGGCTTTGGCGGCGGCGGCGGCAACGGCAGCCTCGGTGGCCGCGGCAGCTTTGGCGGCCTCGGGGGCAACGGCAGCCTCGGCGGCGGCGGCGGCGCGCATGCCGCGGCGGTGGTGGCGACCCGCAGCAGCGCGGGCGCGAGCCCGCCCTCAGCCGCGGGCCTCGGCGGCGCCCTGCCCTCGTCCTCGTTCCTCTCCCCGCTCGCGTCCGTGGCCGTGCCGCCCTCGGCCTGGGCCGCCGCCGCCGCCGCCACCACGCGCGCGCACGCCCGCGGCGTCCAGGCGGCCCTGGCGACGGCCATCGCCGTCGACGCGCGCGCCCGCGCGGCGGCGGCGGCGGCGCTCGCAAAGTCGGCCCCGCGCAGCAAGGCCCCGCCCCGCCGCCGCGCGCCCGCCTCGGCCTCGGCCGGCCCGTCCTTCGCCGCGCCCGCCGGCGCCACCGCCCCCGCCGTCGCCACCCCGGGGTCCCCCCCGCGCCCCCTGGTCCCCTTGCTCTCGGGCGCCGGGTCGCTCGCGCGCCGGGGCGCCGCCTCGTGCGGCGGCGCCATCGGCGGCGGGGGCGCGAGCGGCGGCGGCGCCGCCCTGCTGCTGGCCGGGATGATGAGCGGCGGCGGCGGCGGCGGCAGTGGGGCGCACGCGTTTGCCGCCGGGCACCTGCCCCTGATGGCGAGCGTAGAGAAGGCGCGCGGGCGCGGCAGCGCGGGCGGCGGGGGCGGCGGGCCGCAGCAGCAGCAACGCCAGCAGCAGCAGCAGCAGCAGCAGCACCGCACGGCCGTCGCCCCTTGAGAAGAATTACTGTGGGCCCAAACGCAAGGCGCCGGCCATTCTCCGCGCGCTTTTGCCGCCCGTTGAAATCCGACCAGTCGACACATCATCATCATAATATGAATCTCTGCGTGAATCTCTATGTAACAAATCCAGGTGGTCTCGTAGCTCTCCAAGAACAAAAAATTTCGCCGTCGGATGCGATCACTTGGAAAGCACGACGGCCCAGCAGTGCTTCTGGTTCCAGCTGCTGTTGTTGTTCTTGTCAGTCCTCTCTCTCGTCCCTTGTTTACTCGGCCGAAGACATTTCGCCCGGCGGCAGGGTCCCCGTCCCCCTCATCGGCGCCGCGCGCGCCCGCCCCAGCACCTTGAGCAAGAAGGCGTACTCGAGCGCCGTCTCCTTGAGGCGGGCGAAGCGGCCCGTGACGGAGAAGTGGCCCGCGCCCATGTCGGTCTTGAGCAGCGTGAGCGGCGGCAGCGCCGGAGGCTCGCCGAGCGACGGGCGGGCGGCGGCGGCGGCGGCGGCGGCGGCGGCAGCGGCGGCGCCGTCGGCGGCGGCCGCCGCCGCCTCTTTGCCCTTGCCCGGCGAGGGCGAGGGCGAGCGGGCGGCGGGCGGCGCCGAGCGCGCCGGGGTGGCGAGCGGCCGCGCGCCGCTGCCGTCCTCGGCCCTCGCGTGGCGCACGGCGGCGACCCACTTTGCCGGCTCCCAGTAGGAGACGCGCCTTTTTTTTTCGTCGTTTGGTTGTTTTGTTTTTACGGAAACATGGGGGCCTTGTGGCGTGCGTGATTGTGCGCGTGTGCGTGTGTGAGTGTGTGCGCGTGCGCGTGCGTGAGCGTCGGGCTGGGCGATCGAACAAAAAAACTCACGGGTCGCGCAGCCCCGCGGTCGCCAGAACGTGCGGGTAGCCTTTGCCCTGCGCCACGTTGTCGTACGGCGAGTAGGAGCGGATGTACTCGTACGCCTCCTTGGAGGCGGTCGGGTTGCCCCACTCGTCGTACTCGGTCACCGTGAGCGGCAGCGTGGGGTCGAGCTGCATGTTTTTTAGTTTTTGTTTTTGTTTGCGGCAACGGCGCGGCGGTCGTTTGCAGTTTTTGCGGAGGTTGGTTTGCGAGGGGGGGCATGGGGTGGGGTGGGGTGGGGGGGGGGGGGGGTGGGGTGTCGACGCTTGTCGCGGGAGGTGTTTTCTCTTTTTTGTGATCGTTTTGGTCTTTTTACAGCAATCCTGAAGCGCTCGCCGCTCCGTTTCCAGCTCGAA
>Ga0105053_10000618_pt1 | contig 56482 bp, 43 predicted proteins | sample BON01_FD_78093 | JGI IMG/M metagenome (GOLD analysis project Ga0105053, IMG submission 78093) | Freshwater microbial communities from Lake Bonney liftoff mats and glacier meltwater in Antarctica - BON-01 | ecosystem: Environmental > Aquatic > Freshwater > Ice > Glacier meltwater | place: Lake...
AAAAACACCTTGTTCATCTGTTTTTAATAAATAGGCATCAAAACCACCATTTCCAATTGAATTAGTGTAACCAGCGATATAAAACCCTACATTCTTCTTATACAAAACCCTTCTTCCACCTTCAGATTCAATTCCTCCATAATTTTTTGACCAAACATACTTTCCTAAGCTATCTACTTTTAACAAAAAGGCTTGGGAAGCTCCTTCAACAAAACTACTCGAAGAGCCAGTAACTACATAACTACTGTCTTCTAATTGCACAACTCCCTGCCCAAAATCGTATCCATTATTGGTGTACATTTTATAAAAACTAGTTTGACTTGAACCATAAAAAGGAAGCAAACATAGAATGAGGTACATAAATTTATTTAAATTTTCCATCTGAGTCTAACTAAAATTGATTGTCCATACCCTTTTTTCGAAAAAGCGCCATATATATCTTGACTAGCCAATCCTACTGAATATTTCCTATAAGATAAAGAAAAGTAACAACCTACTCTTAAATTCGAAAAACCGCCGTATGATCCTTGAAAACCAACACTCATCCATTTTTTAACTGAAAAATGAGCCCCTATATATACTTGTGGAACAAATGCTAAAGAAGGATACATTCTAAATCCATAAAAAGATTGCACTTTTCTTACATAATTTTCAGTGACAATTTTACCAATTTGAATATAGCCAGGTAAGAAAATTGTTTTCTTTTCCGATTTTCTATTGATGTTTAAAGCTTCAAGAAGGGATAACGAATCTGAAAAAATACTATTATCTCCATAAATTTGATTCAATTTAAACCCCATGTAATAATAAGATGAATCCACTGAATAGGTTTCAATTCCTTGAGAATAATGAGCTACTCCTAAATTCTTAGTTAACACTTGAAAAGTTGATTTTTTAGAGTCTACATCTAATAGAATTCGATAATCAATATCAATTCCTACTCCAATTCCTTTTGAATAAGACGAAGAAGTTGAATGTGTGAAATTTCCCTTCAAATCAGCATCTAAAAAAGTTCCTTCTGAATTTTGAACAACCAAGCCTTTTTGTATTCGACCAGTATAAACATCACTTATATTAAATAGATTCAATGAAACATTAGATTTCGTCACTTTATTAATTACACCAAATCCTATTTTTTGAAAAACTAAAAAAGAAAAAGAAGTACCCGCTAAATTTATTGTTTCTCCCAAATAATCTGAATTACCATTAAATGTTAAGCCAAAAGCTTCTCTAGAATAGGCACCTGATCCAATAGCGTAATACCCTCCTCTAACAAGAAAACCTAAATTTTCCTTTTTAAACATAGAGCTATTGTAATTTCTATACTCAAGTTCAGAATTTAGATCTATCCCTACTCTATTTATAGCTGTATGCTTCCTAAAAGTTGATTGTTTTATTGGTTCTGTAATTTCTCCACCGAAAATTAATTTGGATGTAAACTCATTACGTAAGGATGTTGACCCAAACTCACCAGTTCCACCTAGAATAATTTCCTGATTACACCTCGATGTATCGTGTTGAATAGGTAGCAATTGCTGAGAAAAAATTCCACCAGTAAAAATCAAAAAAACGATGACTATTTTAATATTCATCTAGTATCTATTTTCAAGTTTGAATGAACCTTTTAACTTAATTCCTAAAAATGCACCTTCTGGAATTTGCTTTTGATCACTCAAATTAGTAGAATAATTTGGTGTGTTAAAAACAGAAGTTACAGTTACTTTTTTTATCAATTCTAAATTTGAAAGAATATCTTTAGACAAAATAAAATGAATTGTTGTAGTCGAAACTGGAATTCCTTTTACTGATGAAGCATTTCCTAACAAAGATGATTGAAGCACTTCGGAACCTATAATTGAACCAATTAAATCCCCATTAACACCTATTAAATCTAATATGATTTTTCCAGCAATTGGAAATCCATTTGTAGCAATCATAATTAGATCTCCGGAAATAACATGCGTTTTTTCTGTGTTCTGTTTTATATTAAAATCAAACGTATTTTTCAAAGTTAAACCATTCAATCCTATTGACAGAGGCATCGTTTGAGCTACATCTAACGTCAATCTACTCGTCGGGAATATTTCATTCCAACCACCTGAAGAATTCCCCCAAGGGTTTAATTGAATGGAATAACCTATTTTTTGAATAGCGCCTAAATTTTCTAAATAGTTTTCCAAATTACTATTCAAAGAAGTAAACTCAATTACTTTTTCACTTTCAACTAATGTTGACCAAGAACCTGTTGCGGGATCTATATTAAAAGCTTCACCAAATTGAAAAGCACTTTGACCCGTAACATTTAAAGTAACTTTTGACCCATTTGAATTCGTATTTTCAAGCAACGTCAATGTTGTTTTAGCTGGTACTTTCAAACCATTTGTTACTGTAAATTTTAAAATAGAAGCTGGAAAATCAATTGTACCGCTTTGAATTTTATTCAACATATCAATAGTCGATGTCGTTGAATCACTAATCACTTTATTACCAAAATAACCTCTAGCATAATCAATTTTCAAATCTTTCAAAGTTATCGTTGCCTTAGTGATATCATTGTTTGTAATCGAAGTCGTGATTCCGTTTGGATCAGTAGTTACAGTAAAGCGAGATTGTAATTTATTAAATGTTCCTCCATTTACACCTGTTAAATCCATATCATATCCTGAAATATCAACAACACCTTCTATTATACCAGGAATTGAAGTTGTTCCAGCCGGAGCAGTGTAAATTTGTTCAAAAATTACGCCATTTTTGTATACTCCTGGTAATTGTAATTTAAAAATAACAGGAGTTTTTATTGGGTTTTCCAATTTAATAGATAAAACGCCTTTTGATAATCTTATTTTTTTTAACTCTAAATCTACAACATTCATTACATGTTCCTCGATTGAATTGACAAAACTAGTTCCAGGAGCAAGAGTATAATTAGAAAATGGAATCCCAAATAGCTTACTAAAAGTTGTATCTGGAATCTTGACAATTTCGGTTAAATTTAGATCTAAAATAGTACGTTTAAAATTTAACTCGTAATAACCTGAATTAACTGTTATCATTGATGTTTTAACATACTTATCTAATGTTAAGGTATCATTTACAATCGGAGCTGTCCAATCAGAATTCCAAATCGTTTTCTTCTTATGACAAGATGAAAATAAAATTGAAACCATAAAAAGTCCTAGTGTAAATTGCTTCATACTCTAAGCTCTTTCAATAATTGTAGCATATCCTTGACCAACACCAATACACATACTTACAAGTGCATATCGTTTGTTTGTTTTCTGAAGTTCTATTGCGGCAGTTAATAAAATGCGCGCACCAGACATTCCGAGTGGATGACCAAGAGCAATAGCACCTCCATTTGGATTAATTCGTGGATCGTTATCGGCAATACCTAACGCTCTTGTACATGCTAAAACTTGTGCAGCAAATGCTTCGTTTAACTCCAAAATATCCATATCTTCTAAAGTTAAACCAGTTCTTGTTAACACCTTTTTAATTGCTGAAACAGGTCCCAACCCCATGATTCGTGGCTCTACACCAGCAACGGCTGCACCAATAATTTTAGCTAAAGGTTTCAAAGAATGTTTTTTAACTGCCTCACCAGAAGCCAATAACAAAGCTGCTGCGCCATCATTTAAACCAGACGCATTTCCTGCAGTTACTGAACCCTCTTTTTTAAACGCTGGTCTCAACGCTGCTAATGATTCAATAGTTGTTTCAGGTCGAGAGAATTCATCTTTTTCAAATATAATAGGCTCTTTTTTCTTTTGAGGAATCAAAACTGGAACAATTTCTTCTGCAAATCTTCCAGATGCAATTGCTTTTGCAGCTTTTTCTTGTGACCAAGCTGAAAATTTATCTTGAGCTTCTCTTTCTATTCCATATTTTTCGACCAAATTTTCAGCCGTCATTCCCATACTATCTACACCGTAAACTTCTTCTAATTTTGGGTTTATAAATCTCCATCCAAAAGAAGAATCAAACATTTGAGCATCTCTACCAAAAGCTGCTGAAGTTTTCGAAATCACCCAAGGTCCACGAGTCATGTGCTCAACTCCACCCGAAATGTATAAATCTCCAGCACCATCTTTGATAGCTCGCATCGCGTTTACAGTTGCGGCCATTCCAGAGGCACATAATATATTTACAGTTTCAGCACCAATTTCAATCGGTAAACCAGCTAACAAACCAGCCATTCTAGCAACATTTCTATTGTCTTCACCCGCTTGATTTGCACAACCAAATATAATTTCTTCTATTTCCTTAAGGTCTAGTGTTGGGTGTTTTTCAATTAATGCTTTTAACACAATCGCAGCTAAATCATCTACTCTAACAGGAGACAATGTTCCCCCAAAATTTCCGATGGCAGTTCTTACACCATCTACAATAAATACTTCTTTAGACATATTATAATTTTAGTGCGTTAAATATACAAAAAAAGTGATGAGAGCACAAAATCAAAACCGTCAAAAAACAATTTAATCCAAACACATTTATAAAATAGACCCAATAAACTTCATTTATTTCGAAGGTTACATTGATGTATTTGGTTTAATACATAAGTCTTTCTCCCTGATACATTATCTCTTGTCGTTTTAACTGTTGAAAACTTCTTATTAGTTTTCTAAATTAAACTGAGTATTTTAGAAGGCTAAAATATTGGTTTACTATGAGCCAATATTTAAAAAACTTTAAACTATGAATAAGAAAAAACTTTTTTTCCTTTCTCTTTCGTTGTTCGTAACATTCTCATTTGTTGCGCAATTGGAAGAATTAACACCACATGAAATCGCTTACCGTGATTCGATTTCAGCTTTAAATTTAAAAAATGAAGCTACCGCACAAAGTCAAGAATACTATAACAAAGGGATTCAAATGTTTGGTGAAAAGAATTATAAAGGAGCAATTGAACAGTTTGAAAAATCAATTTCATTAGACCCTCGTTTCACTGCGGCCTATTATAATAAAAGTGTAACTGAAAATGAAGCGGGTAATTTCATAGAAGCCGCAACCACCTTGGACAAACTAATATCCATAGATCCAGACTATTCTAAAGCTTATTTTCAGAGAGCAAGAGCATTACAAGGTTCTAATGATTATTTAAAAGCTGAAAAAGATTATGATAAATCAATTCAGTTAGATCCGAAAAATCCGAAAGCATATTACAATTACGGAACATTAAAATTCCTTGAAATTGAGTACCTTGAAGCGATTAAATACTTTACAAAAGCAATAGAATTAGATCCGAATTTTGCATTTGCATACAATGATAGAGGAAGTTGTCACAGAATGATGGCGAATTACCCGAAAGCTATTCTAGATTATGAAGAAGCGGTGAAAAAAAATCCAAAACTAGCATTTGTATTGAACAACATCGGTACAACAAAGAAAAAAATGAAAGATTATATTGGAGCAATGGCAGCATTTAACAAAGCAATTTCTATTGATCCAAATTACGCAACAGCCTATAACAACAGAGGAGTATCTCAGTTGGAACAAGGTAAAAAAGAAGACGCTAAAAAAGATTTCGAAAAAGCACTTCAACTAAATCCAAAATATGCAGCAGCTTCTGATAATTTAAGTGCAATCTATTTTAAACAAAGAGACTATAAAATAGCGTTTGATTTTGCAAACAATGCAATAACATTCGATCCAAAATATGCTAGCGCTTATGTAAACAGAGGAATTGCGAAAGAAATGTTGCGTGATATGGAAGGAGCTTGTAACGATTGGCACAAAGCGGAAGAATTAGGAGCAGGATTAGGAAAAAAATATCATTCAGAAAATTGTAATAATTAACTACTAGAATATATGATAAAACAATACATTACCTACATTTTATTGGTTACAAGTTCTACTGTATTTGCACAAAACATTGATTTCAAATCTTCAAACTTTAAAGATAAAAAAGATGAGTTTAAAAAAATTGAAGAAATTATAGAAAAAGGAGATGCCTTTTACAAGACCGCAAATGAAGCGACTTTTCTAGTTCAAAATCCTGGAAAAAATTATCAAAAAGCGTTAGCTGAATTTGAAAAAGCTCAAAAATTCAATCCATATAATGCTGAATTAAATTTAAAAATAGGTATCTGCCATTCATATTCAACAAATCCTTTAAAGTCAATAAGTTACATCAAAAAGGCGGAAGAATTAAATCCTACTTGTTCCCCTTTCTTAAATTACTATTTAGGGTATTCTCAACAATTAGAAGGAAAATTTGACGACGCGCTTAAATCTTACATGCAATTTGAAACAGAATATAAAAAAGCAGACGATTTTTCAAAATTTGTTAATCAGCGTAAAAAGGAATGCACAACAGGTAAAACAGCTTTCGCTAATCCAATCAGAGCTTGGGTAGATTTAGTTCCTGAATTAAACTCAGAAAATGATGATTTTGCACCTTCTATTTCAACAGATGGTTCTGAAATAATTTATACTTCTAATAGAGAAAATGGACATCCTATAAATGATGTAGGTGAATATGACCAGGATATTTACACAGCTTCCTTAAATGATGGGAAATGGTCAACACCAAAACAAATCACAGGCGGAGTTAATTCATTATTAGACGATGTTTCAAGCAATCTAAGCTTTGATGGCACAAAAATGTTATTAAACAGAGAGTCTAACGGACAAAAAGACATTTACGAAAGTAAATTAAAAGGTACTTCTTGGACAGACCCTGTTATCTTCAACTTTCAAGTATCTTCTCCAAAAGCTAACGAAGAACATGCAACTTACAGCGATGATGGATGGAGTATCTATTTCACGAGAGACAATGATACACGTGGAAATGGTTATGACATTTACAATTCAAAAATGCAAAGTAAATTAAACCAAGATTATGCTGCAGCAACAGGAATGATTACAATGAATTCTAAATTCAATGACGGTCCAATTTATCTTCATATTGATGGTGAAACAATGTATTTAGCTTCACAAGGAAATGAATCTATTGGAGGATATGATATTTTTGTTTCTCGAAAATACCGTGGAGCCTGGACAACACCCGTAAATATGGGATATCCTATTAACACGCCTTATGATGATTTCTTTTTCGCTTCTACCGCAAATGGAAAATTTGCCTATATATCTTCCAATAGAGCTGGAGGAAAAGGTGGATACGACATTTATAAAGTTACTTTTTGGGGTGTTGAAAAAACTCCAATCGTAGACATTGAAGATTTCTTACTTTCATCCATAGCTATGCCAATGAAAGATCCTCAAATTGAAGCAACTGTTGATGTGAATAAAAAAACATTTACAGTATTCAAAGGAGTAACAATGGACGCTTTAACAAAAAAACCAATCGAAGCTGACATAGACATTATTGACAACACATCAGGTTCAGTGATTGAAACATTCACAACAAATAGTGCAACCGGTAAATTCATTATCACGTTGGTTTCTGGAAAAAATTATGGAATAGCAGTAAAAGCAAAAAATTACTTGTTCCATTCTGAAAACTTTGACATACCTTCGGGTAGCAGTGATAATTTAGTTTCAAAAATAATTGAATTAAAAAACATTTCAATTGGTAGTAAAATCACATTAAAAAATGTATTTTTTGATCTAGGAAAATCAACATTAAGAACTGAATCTAATGGCGAATTAGACAGAGTAGTAAAATTATTGAAAGAGGTACCTACATTAAAAATAGAAATTTCTGGACATACTGATAATACTGGATCCGCAACATTGAATGAATCGTTATCTCAACAACGAGCAGAAGCAGTAGTTGCCTACCTAAAAAACAAAGGAATTGTCTCAACACGATTAACAGCAAAAGGATATGGCGCATCAAAACCAGTTACGTCAAATTCAACAGATGACGGTCGACAACAAAATAGACGTACAGAATTTGAAATAAAAGGCAATTAAAAAACATAAATTCACTTAGCAAACAAGGTTTCGTGATCGTATTGTAAGAAAATAAGACCCATTCGTTTAGTATACAAAAATAGAGTATCCTTAGTACGAAAAATAGGGGGGAAAACTTAAATAGAATAAAACACACGTCATATCCCTTATTAACATTACTAAAACATTAAAATAACGTAACATAAAATTAACATTAAAACAGATTAAAAGAGAAAAGATGCATTTAACTAAATATCATCCTTTTTTATTAACAATTTGTTTCCGGTTTAAAACCTTTTCAGTATGTTTGTCGGATAAACTTTAAAAAATAAAAATTCGAATTATGAGTACAAATCAAAAATCAGCAGGAGGTTTTTCTTCTTTAGTATCATCAATCGCAATTGCTATTGCTTTGATTATCGGTTTCATTGTTTATTATAAAATTTTTGGTGATCCAGGAAATTTCGTAGATGGAGATAATAATGCAGAACCATTGGAAGGTAACTATATGGGTATAGTTTTTAAAGGAGGTTTAATTGTACCTTTCTTATTAGCTTGTAACTTTATCGTTATAATTTTTAGCGTTGAGCGTTTTGTGAGTTTAGCAAAAGCTAAAGGAAAAGGGAACATCAATAAATTTGTTAGTACTATAAAAGGTTTGTTGGGATCTAAAGATATTGCATCAGCAAAAGAAGCGTGTAATACTCAAAAAGGATCTCTTGCGAACGTTGTATTTGCAGGATTAACAAAATACGAGAATATCAAAAATGAAACTGATATGAACAAAGAGCAAAAAATTGACTCTTTGAAAAAGGAATTAGAAGAAGCAACTGCACTTGAGATGCCAATGTTATCTAAAAACTTAGTTATTTTATCTACTTTGGCTTCAATCGCTACATTAATCGGATTGATTGGAACGGTATTAGGAATGATTAAATCATTTGCTGCTATGGCAGGTGGAACTCCAGATACAGCTCAATTAGCGACTGGTATTTCTGAGGCATTAATCAATACTTTCTTAGGTATCTTAGCTTCAACAATTGCAATTATTTTCTTTAACTTGTTCTCTACAAAAGTGGATCAATTGACTCACAGTATGGACGAAGCTTCTTTTACAATTGTACAAGATTTTACTGCTTCAAACAAATAAGACACTGCTTTTATAAGCTAATTATTAATAGTATAAAAGAACGAAATGGCACAAGTAAAAGGATCCCCAACCATTGACATGACCCCAATGGTGGATTTAGCATTCTTATTGGTGACTTTCTTTATGCTTTCAGCAAATTTCCGTTCAGACGAACCTGTTGTAGTGGATACTCCTTCGAGTATAGCATCAGAAGAAATACCGAAGAACATTGTATTAATTACAATTGACAAAGGTGGACGTGTGTTTTACGGATTTACTGCAGGCGAAGAAGCTAGAAAGAATGTATTAATTAAAATGGCTGCTAAATACAAGGTTAAATTATCTCAAGAACACTTGAAAAAATTTAGTTTATTGTCAAGTTTTGCATGTGATGTGCACCAACTTCCAAAATACTTGGATTTGGAGTCAGAAGATAGAAAGAAAACGACTGGAACTATTCCTTCAGATTCTACAAATAACCAATTAAAAGATTGGATTAATTTTGGAAACATTGAAGGATTAGCAGCTGGAAAGGTGAAATTCGAAGATGCAGCGATGAAAAATCCAGATGCTGTAATGAACGAATACAAGCCTAAGTTTATCTTAAAAGTGGACGGTAAAGCTCTTTATTCTCATGCTAAAAACGTGATTGAAACATTCAGAGATTTAGATTTAAATAACTTGAACTTCGTGACTTCATTGGAAGCTAGCGGAGCAAAATAAGACAAGACATGGCAGATATGGGAGAAGGTGGCGGTGGCCACGAAAAAGGTGGAAAGAAACGCGCCAAGAAAGGATCAACGAGAGTTGATATGACTCCGCTTGTAGATTTAGCCTTTTTATTATTGACATTCTTCGTTTTGACCTCTACTTTCAGTAAACCGAAAGTAATGAGTTTAGTATATCCGGCTAAACCAAAACCAGATCAAGTGATTGATGCTCAAGCACAAAAGATAAACAATGCAATTACATTCTTGTTGAGTGAAAACAAAATTTACTATTATAAAGGTGAATATTACGCAGTTGGAAATCCGAAAGGAAAGCCTTCTACTCAATTAGAAGAAACAAACTTTGGTCCAACTGGAGTTCGTAAATTGCTGGCTGATTTAAACAAATCAGTACTTATCGGGAAAGCAAAATTAAAGGTAAAATTGGATAGTAAATTAATAAAGGAAAGTCAATATCTAGATGGTATCAAAGAATTGAAGAAAGCAGATGAGGCATTGAAAGTTTTGATTAAAACAGACGATAAAGCAATCTGTAAAAACTTCATTGATTTGGTAGATGAACTAAGAATTAATGAAATTGGAGTTATAGCTCCTGTAGATTTATTAGCTAGCGAGTTTGAAATGATAAAAGCTAAAATTAAATAATATGGAAATTACAATTAGCGTAATCATTTTAATAGCAATCGTTTCCCTTTACGACTATTTTTCAGCTCGTAATTGGCAACAAGTAACTTCTGCTATTAGAAATGATGTTGTTTTTGAAACCAGAAACAAAGAGTATGGCGCATACCAGATTAGAAAAGACTATGATAAAAGAGTAGTATTTATTATTTTAGGACTTTGTATTGTAATTAGTGCCGCATTTGGTACATATAAATACATTAAATCTATTCCAGAAGAGGTGATTGAAGAAGCTCCTATTGACATGACTCAATTTGATCTTCCAGCAACTCCACCAGATGAAGAGGTTCCACCTCCAATCGAAGAGCCACCACCACCGATGGAAAAAACGTTAGCGTTCTTACCTCCAGTTGTTGTAGATGAGCAAGTAGATAATCCTCCGCCATTACAAGAAGATATGACTGACAAGAAAGTATCAACTGTAACAAACGATGGACCTGAGACTTTTGATGCTCCACCAGAAGAAGTTCGTAAAGTGCAAGTAGTAGAAAAACCAGAAGAAATTGAAGCCTTCGTAGATGAAGAAGCTGTTTTCCCAGGAGGTATGGCTGCATGTTATGCTTTTATCGGTAAAAACATCAACTATCCTCAAATTGCAATCGAAGAAAACTTACAAGGTAAATGTTATGTTAACTTCGTAATAGATAGATCAGGGCACATTAGTGATGTAAGAGTTGCTAAAAAAGTACCCGGTTGTCCAGAATGCGATGCTGAGGCAGTTAGAGTTATTAAGATGATGCCGAAATGGGCTCCTGGTAAAAAGAACGGTAAAGATGTAAAATCTCGTTTCATGGTTCCTGTTAACTACAAATTAGAATAATAGTTCACTATAATTTTTATCAATCCTCGAAGCAATTGTTTCGGGGATTTTTTATATCTAAATCTTTATAAAAATACAACTAGAATACTATGAACTTCTCAATAATAAACAACATCCTTTCTTTATTTATCATAATCGCTTGTTTTACGTTAGCATATAGCTTAGCATTTACTGATTTTATGGCTGTAAAAATGGTAGGTGGAAAAAGAACCATCTTTATTATTTTACTGATTACTTATGCAGGCTTTAGGATATTTAGAGTTATAAAGTCAAGGAACTAATTTTGAATCGTTCCGAAAAAGAAATATATTTAAACTAAAAACAGTAAAAAATGATCTCATTTCTATTAATAATTGCTAGTTTTTTAAGCATTATCTTATTTGATTTTCTTCCGATTCAACGCTTCATCAAAACTATGTTTGCATCTCAAAAATCATCATTTATGATCATAGCAAACAAAACAATTGAGGACAAAGAGAAGTAGAAATTATTATTAAAATCTGCCTTAAAAACCTTGATTGAAACAGGTAAGTAAATCTTGTTTTTTTCATCGCTCTATCCCCATTTATCAGTTTAATTTATGCAGGACCTTCTGTTGTAGAAAAAACCAACTTTTATAAAATTTTGACATCTCTAAAAGGTGTTTTTATATCAGGAATTGTATTCTTACTATATTACCTTTTGAAAAAAAAATGGTAAATTCGGATTATAACTTTACAAACTTGTTCAGCAAATAGAATTACAGAATCGCACGTTTAATCTTATCCCTTTTAAACCTATATTTCGTGAGGTTGAGGGAGCAGATGCATCGATTTTAGAAAGATGTAGGGAAGTGTATTTCAATATTTTAAAACTGACTCCATGATTCGGTTTGCTTCTATCAAACAAAAAGGAGTGAAATTCAAATTCCACTCCTTTTATAAAACATCATTTTTCTTTTTAAAGCTTCACTAAAAACGCTCTACTTTTAGCAATTAAAGGTTGTAAAAATTTATCTTTTTCTACAAAAGCAACTTCTTTTCTGAACTCAGTAACTAATTTTTCTAGTTGAAGAGAAGATTTCAAAGGTCTTCTAAATTCAAACGCTTGGGTAGCATTTAGCAACTCAATAGCTTGAATAGTATAACAATTTTGAATCACTCTGTACAGTTTTGTAGCAGCGTTTGCTCCCATTGAAACATGATCTTCTTGTCCGTTAGATGAATCAATTGTATCAATACTTGCTGGCGAACATAACTGTTTGTTTTGACTAACAATTGATGCTGCTGTATATTGAGGAATCATAAACCCTGAGTTTAATCCTGGATTTGCAACTAAGAATGCTGGTAAACCTCTTGTTCCTGAGATTAATTTATACACTCTTCTTTCAGAAATACTCCCTAATTCTGCTAATGCAATCGCTAAGAAATCCATTGATATAGCTAGTGGCTGACCGTGGAAATTTCCTGCTGAAACAACAATATCTTCATCCGGAAAAATCGTTGGATTATCAGTAACAGCGTTTATTTCTCTTTCTACTATTTCTTTACAATAATTGATTGCATCTAAAGAAGCTCCATGAACCTGAGGAATACATCTGAATGAATATGGATCTTGAATATGCGCTTTTTCTTGCGCAGCAATCTCACTTCCTGCTAATAAATTTCTAAAAATTTCTGCAACTTCAATTTGTCCTTTTTGATTTCTTATTCCGTTTACAGAAACTCCGAATGGCTCTGTTCTTCCATCATATCCTTCAAAAGAAATAGCCGCAACTTGGTTAAATTGGTTGAATAATTTCTCACCATTACTAACAGCATAAGAACCGTAAGCGCTCATAAACTGTGTTCCATTCAATAAAGCTAAACCTTCTTTTGAACGTAAAACGATTGGTTGTAAATTGAATTTTTCATTCATTGATTTACTAGACATTCTTTCTCCATTCACATACACTTCACCTTCTCCAATTAAAGGCAACGATAAATGTGCTAATGGTGCTAAATCTCCTGATGCACCCAAACTTCCTTGTTGGTATACAACTGGAATAATCGTATTATTAAAAAAGAAAACCAATCGTTCAACGGTCTCTACTTGTACTCCCGAATGACCGTGTGACAATCCTAAAACTTTTAGCAAAATCATTCTCTTCACTAATTCTGAAGGCACTTCTTCACCTGTACCACAAGCATGAGACAATACTAAATTTGTTTGTAATTGCTCTAAATCTTCAGTTGAAATAGCTGTGTTACATAATGACCCAAATCCCGTGTTTACTCCGTAGATTAAGCTTTCGCTTCTTGCAACTTTTTCATCTAAATAGGTTCTGCATTTTTGAACAATGGTTACCGTTTCTGCTGCTAATTCAATGTGATGGTTTTCTGCTAAAATCGTATCGATTTCTGCTAATGAAATCCATTTGTTATCTATTATTTTTATTTTCATTTTTATTTTTTTAATGGTTGTGACGAATATTGATTCACCCCTACGATAATTTTACAATTAATTGATCAATGGTAACATCTGATTGATCTCCTGTTTCCATATTTTTCAATTTTATAATTCCTTTATCGATTTCTTCATCCCCTACAATGGCAACATACTGAACATCACGATCATTTGCATATTTCATTTGTTTTTGCATTTTTGCTTTCAATGGATACAATTCACAATCAATTCCATTTTCTCGGCATTGACGAACTAACTTCATGCAATATGCTTGCTCAATTTCGCCAAAATTCACGAATAATAAAGTTAACCCTAAATCTGTTTCTTTTGGGAATAAATCTAACTCTGTCAATACATCGTAGATTCTATCAGCACCAAATGAAATCCCGACTCCTGACATTCCATGCATTCCGAACAAGCCTGTTAAATCATCGTAACGTCCACCTCCACAGATACTTCCCATTTTCACTCCATTGGCTTTAACTTCGAAAATTGCGCCTGTGTAATAATTTAAACCTCTAGCTAAAGTTACATCGAATTCAATTTTCGCATTTTTTATTCCTAATGCATCTACTTGATTTAAAACAAATTCTAATTCTTCAATACCTTTTAATCCAATTTCGCTTGTTGCTAAAATTTCTTTCATTTTAGCGATTGTTTCTTCGTTGTTTCCTAATAGTGAAAACAACGGTTGAATTTTCACTATTGCACTCTCAGAAACACCTTTTTCTATTAATTCCTTTACAACTCCGTCTTCCCCTATTTTATCTAATTTATCAATTGCAACTGTAATAGCAATCAATTTATCAGATTCACCAATTACTTCAGCTATACCTGATAAAATTTTACGGTTATTGATTTGGATAGAAAAATCTGGGATTTTCAAGGCGCTTAACACCTCATCAAATAGCAGAACAAAATCAACTTCATAAATTAAAGAATCACTTCCTACAACGTCTGCATCACATTGATAAAATTCTTGGTAACGTCCGTGTTGAGGGCGATCTGCTCTCCAAACTGGTTGAATTTGATATCTTTTAAAAGGGAAAGAAATATCATTTTGGTGTTGAACAACAAAACGTGCAAACGGAACTGTCAAGTCATAACGCAAAGCTTTGTCAGCCAATGAATTAGCAAAACGAGGTAGGTTTTCAGCTTCTAATGCTTCTATATCTGCTTTTTTCATTTTCTCCCCAGAATTTAAAATTCTAAAAATCAAACGATCTCCTTCCTCTCCATATTTCCCTAATAATGTCTGAGATAATTCAAACGAAGGAGTTTCTATTGGGGAGAATCCATATTTCTTGAAAATTTTTCGAATGGTATCGAATATATATGTTCTACGCGCTACTTCTAACGGTAAAAAATCTCTTGTTCCTTTTGGAATGGAAGGTTTTTGAGCCATTTTTTATCTTTTTAACAAAGATAGTTTTAATATTGAAATTATCGTCTCTATGAATTTAATGAAGAGTTGGTTGCCTGACATCAACTGCAGTCAGTCTAAGCCACTGCATTCAGTCAACTCTGTAGATCCCGTTTTCAACTTTAAAATTTGTTGAAGATATTTTAGAGATTAAGTTAAAACCTTGTATTTTAAACTACTAAAACAACCAACTCGCTTTTACTATTTTATTTTTTCTTGACATATATACATCGAAATTTTCTCTAATACTGATATGGTATGGAATTTTATTGACATTTAAATAATCCAAACACTCGTTACAAAAGAATTGTTTGTCAGCTACCAATGTCTCAACAGTTTCAAATCCAAATAGTCTATTATATCTATCCAGTAATTCTTTTCATTCTTTAGTCTTTGAGTTGCCAAATTTATCCATCATTTGAAAAAGCAAAGAAACGTTGAATTCGACGTAAGCTGAACGCTATCAATTTTATCTTCGTGACAAATCTTGGAAATTGGACTTTTCGAACAACTTAGATTCATTCGATAAAATACTGTATATTAAGCACTTAAACCCAAACCTTAACTATTAAATTATTGATAATCAACTATTTATATTTTTAATCATGTAGTCATATAAAAATAATGTAGCGAACTAATCGAACAAATAAATCTTATTTATCTATACAAGCAATTCTTTAATCATCAATTTTGATATCCAAACCATAATATTTCACTACCAATTATAGATGCTCTAAACTTATCATCACTACTGCGGATAGCTTGATACTCATTTTTAAACACTTTACTAAAAAATACGTGAAAAATAAAAAGGATATAAATCAGGTTAATTTGTTAATATTCACACAAATTGAAATTAATTTGTTCTAATACAACTAAATACATCGGTATAAGTTAAAAAATAATGTAAATTTGAGTACACAAAAAAACAAACAGAATGTTAAAAATTGATATGCACTCCCACATAATACCAAAACATTTGCCCGATTGGACGAAGAAATTTGGATATGGCGACTTTATTTTCTTAAACCACAACGAAAATAAAACGGCAGATATGATGCAGGGTGGTCAATTTTTCAGATGTATAGAAGAAAATTGTTGGGATGAAAATGTTCGTGTCAGAGACTATGAAAAATTCAATACTCAGGTGCAAGTAGTTTGTACAATCCCTGTAATGTTTGCTTACAATGCTAAAACGAAAGATTGTGCAGAAATGTCACAATTTTTGAACGACCATATAGCTGATTTAATTGTAAGATATCCTAAAAATTATATTGGTCTTGCAACTATTCCAATGCAAGATCCAGAGGCTGCAATTTTAGAGTTAGAACGCGCTAAAAAAATCGGTTTTGTTGGAATTCAAATTGGCTCAAACATCAATAATGAAAATTTAGGAGATCCAAAATTCTTCCCAATATTTGAAGCCTGCGATCGATTAGGAATGGCTTTAATGATTCATCCTTGGCAAATGATGGGACAAGAAAGTATGAAAAAATATTGGTTGCCTTGGCTTGTTGGTATGCCTGCTGAAACTTCAAGAGCTGCTTGTTCAATGATTTTTGCAGGAGTTCTTGAAAAACTTCCGAATTTAAGAGTTTGTTTTTCTCACGCAGGAGGTTCATTTATTCCAACTTTAGGTAGAATTGAGCACGGGTTCAATTGCCGTCCTGATTTAGTAGCTTTAGATAACCCAATTAACCCAAGAGAATATTTAGGGAAATTTTGGATTGATTGTATCACACACGATATAGATTTATTAAAATACATCCTAAAAATGCAAGGAAGTAAACGCATCTGTTTAGGTTCAGATTATCCTTTCCCACTTGGAGATTTAGAAATCGGAAAATTTATTGAAGACAGCGATTTAAGTCCTAATGTTATTGAAGACATTTTTACAAATTCAACTTTAGAATGGTTGAATTTGGATAAGAAGCTGTTTGTTTAGAGATTTAGATGTAAGACAAGATGGTGTCTGGTTTTTTTTAGACATCTAAAAGTCTTATGTCTTTCATCTTGTAGTCTAAAGTGTAATCTCTATCTTTACAAGAAATAAAATACTATCAAAACTATGAGAGTTTATTTAGACAATGCTGCAACAACACCACTTGCTCCTGAAGTTTTAGAGGTAATGATTACTGTTTTATCAAATGAATTCGGAAATCCTTCATCTACACATTTTTATGGACGTCAAGCGAAAGCATCTATCGAAACTTCTCGTAGAAAAATTGCAAAATTATTAAACTGTAAACCTTCTGAAATAATTTTCACTTCTGGAGGAACTGAGGCAGACAATATGGCGCTTTATTCTTCTGTTCATCAAATGGGAGTTAAACACATTGTCACTTCAACAATTGAACATCACGCTGTTGGACATACGGTAAAAGCAATTGAAAAAGAGGGTTCAGTCAGAATTAGCTATGTAAAATTAGATGCTAAAGGGAATGTAGACTTAGAAGATTTAGAGCGATTACTTCAAACGGGAGACAAAACATTAGTTTCTTTGATGCACGCAAATAATGAAATTTCAACTTTATTACCCCTTCAAAAAGTAAGTCAAATATGTCGTAAATACGATGCGTTGTTTCATTCTGATACCATTCAGACAGTAGGACATTATTCGTTTGACTTACAAGAATTAGATATTGATTTCATTACAGGTGCAGGTCATAAATTTCATGGACCGAAAGGAATTGGGTTTTTATACATCAATAAAAAAGCAAAGGCGGAAGCTTTAATCCACGGAGGAGCTCAAGAAAGAGGACTTCGAGGAGGAACTGAAAATATTTATGGAATTGTTGGAATTGCAAAAGCACTGGAGTTAGCCTATGACGATGTGCTTGGTCATCAATCTCACGTTCAAGGTTTAAAATCATATATGACTCAACAATTGAATACTATTTTTGAGGATGTATATATTCACGGAGAATCAAATCCTGAAAAAAGTTTATACACCGTTTTAAATGTTTGCTTCCCAAAAACAGACAAAACCGGAATGCTTCTTTTCACTTTAGATTTAAAAGGTGTAGCTTGTAGTGGCGGAAGTGCATGTTCTTCAGGCGCTGCTAAAGGATCTCACGTACTGGAAGGAATCAACGCAGACCCAAATCGTCCAAATGTTCGTTTTTCATTCTCTCGTTATACTACTAAAGAAGAAATTGATTTCGCATTGAAAATGATTCAAGAAGCTTTTGAGGTGACGCTTGTTTAGATTTTAGGCGTTGGGAATTAGGTTTTCAATTTGTGTAGGGAATAGTTGAAAAATACGAATAAACCTCACATTAGAGAAACAATTATTGAGTGCCTTAAAAGAAGAAATTCAAAAACTAGCAATTAAAAGCAATCTTGTCAAATGAACAATATTAAAAAAAAGCTTAATATATTAATACTTTGTTCGTGGTATCCAAACAGGACGAATTCGACACTCGGAAATTTCGTCCAAAAACATGCTGAAGCAGCCGGGATTTACAATAATGTAACTGTGATATGTTTATTTTCTGACTCGAACATTTCGACCATAGAACTTACAAAAACGGTTCAAAATGGCATCACTGAAATAATTACTTATTACCCAAAAAGTAATTCTGACAATTCATTAATCAACAAATTAAAAAATATTTCCCACCAAAGAAAAGCATTTAAACGCTCTTATAAGATGGCACTTAATTCGATGGGCAAACCAGACATTGTTCATCTGAATATTATTTATCCGATGGGGATATGGGCGCTTTGGTTGAAAATGATGCGTAAAATTCCTTTTGTAATTACAGAAAATTCAAGTGGTCTTCATGTTGGAAGCGATCATGCCTACCCTCCTCTTGTGATGAAATTATGCAAACGCACTCTTAAAAAAGCTTCCATTTTAATGCCTGTAAGTAATGATTTAATGATACACATGAAGAAACTTGCTCCACAAGCTGAATTTGAAATAATTTCTAATGTGGTGGACGAGAATAAATTCACGATGAGTAATCCAGAAAAAAGTCAAAAAACGAAGTTTATTCATATCTCCACAGGAGTCGATTCTATTAAAAACTTAACAGGAATAATCAATACGATCAATCGAATTAGTAAGAAACGAAACGATTTACATTTAGACATTGTAAGTGACGGTGACACAATTTATGCTCAAGAATTAGTGAAATCACTTGATTGCTCAGAATTTATAAATTTTCATTCAACAAAAACAACTAATGAAATTGCTAAAATGTTAAACAACAGTGAAGCCTTACTAATGTTTAGTAACTATGAGAATTTTCCATGTGTGATTGCAGAATCTTTTATGACGGGATTACCCGTTATTTCAAGTGATGTAAATGGAATCCCAGAACACGTTAATAAATCCAATGGCATATTGGTCAACCCTCGTAAAGAAGATGAATTACAGCAGGCTATTGAAGATTTCATAGATGGTAAAATCACGTTTAATCGGTCTGAAATTCGCAAGTATGCTGAACAACACTTTGGTTATCAATCTGTCGGTAAAGCATTTGATAGAATTTATAGAAAAGTCTTATTTACTAACTGATGTTATTAAAAGTTCTAGGAACCATATTCTCTAAAATATTCACTACGGGGATTGGATTTGTTGTTGTTATTTTGACAACCAACGAATTAGGTTCGGCCGCACGTGGAGATATTGCTTTAATGTTATTAAATATTTCAATAATTGGTTTGTTTCAAGGAGTTTTCAATGGATCATCACTCATTTATCTTACGCCTAGACATTCTTTTACACCTTTGTTTTTTATTTCAAATTTTTATACAATTCTAATCGGAATCGTACTTACTTATATATTATGGGCTGTTCAACTTGTTGAAATACATCAACTAGATTTATTATTACTCCTAATATTATTTCAAGGTTTATTGACAACCTCACAATCTTTTATGCTAGGAAAAGAGAAAATAGTAATTTTTAATTACCTAGAAATAATAAAAACACTCGTACTTATTTCATGCTTGCTTCTCTTTTTTTACGTTTACAATAAAATTAGTTTATACGCCGTATTTATCGCGTATTTAATTAGCTACATAGTTCCATTTATTATGAGTTTCTACTGGTTATTTCCATTTTTCAAAGGAAAAAAAGGAAATGCAAAACCAAACACGATAATGATTGAATCATTCAAATATGGCATTCAAATTCAATTGACTAATTTTTCTCAGATGATTAATTACCGTTTTTCGTTTTTTTTAATTGAAAAACTTAAAGGGAAGTCAGAATTAGGAGTATTTTCAGTTGCGCTATCATTAGCCGAAGCAATTTGGATAGTCTGTAAGAGTATTTCAACTTTTCAATATTCAAAATTGGTTAATTCAAACGATAAAAATGAGCAAAAAAGGATAACACTTATTTCTTTGCATTTAAGTTTTTTCGCCACCTTACCACTTATTTTTATACTTTTACTTCTTCCAAATTCTTTTTACAGCTTGGTATTTGGAAAAGAATTTCATTCTCTTAAAATCATTCTTTATGCCTTATCATTTGGGGTTTTAGAATTATCCTATTTCACTATTATAAATCATTATTTTACAGGGCTTGGAAAGAATAAAATAAATATTATCGGATCCATTATTGGAAATATTGCAACAATTATTGGATGTTACATTTTGATACCCATTTTAGGATTACTTGGTGCAGGTATAGCCACAACAATAACTTATTTAATAATGATGATTTATCTTCTTTACAAATTCAAAACAGAAAGCGGAGCGCTGGTTCGCGAGATAATTCCATCATTAAAAACCATCAAAAAAGTTTTAATTGATCGTTCATTTTAGTACTATTAACAATTAAAAAAAGAGAATAAAACGCTATGAATAAAACAGAAGTCCACATCGTTCTATCTACTCATTTAAACGAACGAATTGAAAGTTTAAATTCGATTTTAAAAGATACATTTCAATCAACAGCTGAAGACTCTAAAAGTTCTGCCGGTGACAAACACGAAACAGGTGTGGCTATGGCGCAGTTAGAACAAGAGAAACTCACGAAACAAATCAACGAATTCTTTCTATTAAAAGACGCTCTATTGAAAATTAATCCTACCAAAAATCACACGAAAATTGAAATTGGTAGTTTAGTAGAAACGAACAATGGTTGGTATTATTTTTCAATTGGATTAGGAGCTATTAAAGTGGGCGAAAACACTGTTTTTGCTATTAATCCACTTGCTCCAATTGGGATACTAATGAAAGGAAAATCAAAAGGAGACTTGATAGAATTCAATAGGAATAAAACGGAAATAATTTCAGTAAATTAGATTCAAAGAATCGGAATCTGTTTGTTTAATCGAAATCTATTCTAAAAAAACAAATCATCAAAATCAAAAAAGTCACCTCCGTAACATTGATCCTCATGAAATTCATTGATAAAATCATTGATCTCACTTTTTGATTTTAAACGTTTTAAAATAGAAGTGTTACTATCTAAATCCAAACAATCATTTAACAACTGATCTTTCTCTTCATTGATAGAATTTTTAGCTGTTTTTTCAGTTTGACTTACATAAGGGAATACATTTTCCAATCGAGGATTTCTATACAGCATGTGCTTTTCCATCTCTAATTCAGAAACTCTTTCTTTTAAAACAGAAATGTAAATTTTCAATTTGTCTTCAGCTAATTTTTCTAAATGCTCTGTTGTTTTAAAAACCCATTCCATTTCCAAACGCAACAAAGTAGAAAGATCTTTTTGTTCGTAAGCAGCTATAACCGATTTCATTAATTCTTCTTTATCTTTTTTCAAAACTTCATCAACCTCTGTGTCAGGATGTAAAACTTTGGTCAATGATATATATATACTTCTAATACTTTTATTTTGAATAGCTTCCTCTTGCTTTTTTAATTCCTCTTTTTCTTCTTGTTTTTTAGTTTTCTTTTTGGTCTTTGATGTATCATTTTTAGTATCCTCAAATAATTGCTCCATTTTTTTTTGAAATCGAGCCATACTTTCCGGGTCGTCCATATCAAAATCGTCCTTATTTATAGAATCTCCAAACTTATCTCCGAAGAAATTGAAAAACATATCTTTACCATTATTTTTTTGTTGTTCCAAATCATCTTGATAAGAAATATCAGACCATCGATCATGCAACGCTTCAGATTCTGGAGTAACATCAATAAATTCAAACGCTTTATCGCATAAATAAAGAATCGTTTCTTTCACCTTTTCTACAATACTCTTAGCTAATCGATGTTTATTGGTTAATTCATCCAAAGCAAGAGCTAGTACTATTTGAACTTCCGCTAACTTAATTTTATTTGGCTGAACCTCTTTTTCATAGAAATTTATGAGTTGGTCTATTTTTACGGATTCAGATTCAATTGAAGTCTCTAACTTTTGAATCCTTTGAGTTAATCTATTAAAAGCAATCTGTTCTTTAGACAATGAAGCTTTTCCTTTGGTACCGATTTTTAAATCAACCTTATTTTTAGCGTTAACATCAGAGGCATTACTATTTTCTAAACCTTCTAATTCATCAAACAATGTTTTCATCTAAGTCAACGTTATAATCTCTACTATAAATATTATTTCAAATCAAAAAAACTATCTACTCCAACAAGTCTTTCTGCTGTAAATCCTTCAGCGTACCTCACCCCTATTGGCCGTCCAAATTCACTCATTCTTCCTTTCAAAAATTCAATAAAATCTTCTCCTGAAATAGGAGTTTGTGGCTCTGTCGAATTTGGGTCATAAAACTGTGATTTAAAGGCCCTTATCGAATTCATCTTTTGTTCATAAAATGGAGTAACATCCACTACAAAATCTGGTTTAATGTATCGATCTTGAATATAATGATACACTACTTTAGGTCGAAACGCTTCTTGATTTACACCTTCCCATGTTGTTTCAACTTTTATTAGTCCAGCTAAAAAACAAGCTTCCGAAACTAATTTTGAAGCCCTCGCATGATCTGGATGACGGTCATCTATTGCATTAGCAAGTACAATTTCAGGTCTAAAACGACGAATCTGTTCAACGATTTTTAATTTATTCGCTTCATTAATTTCGAAATAACCATCCGCCATTTGAAGATTCTGACGCGTGCACAACCCAATTATTTTAGCTGAATTATTAGCTTCTTCATATCGGATTTCTACAGAACCTCTAGAGCCTAACTCCCCTTCCGTTAAATCAACTATTCCAACTGTTTTACCTGCTTGAATATGTTTGATTAAAGTACCTGAACAAGATAATTCAATATCATCTGGATGAGCTGAGAAAGCGAGTATATCGAGTTTCATTTTTTCTTATACTTTAGAATCTTTAGACATTAGATTTAAATTACAATCTAATGTCCAACTAATATGAATTATAAATTAATCTTTTTGTAAGATTTATTTTTAAGGTATGCTATAAAAGTCAACACTGCGAAAGCAAATGCTGTAATTATAATACCTGAAGGAACTGTACCTAAACCATCTCCTTGTGCATACGAATGTAATCCCACTAAGTAGAAATTCACTCCAAAGAATGTAAATAAGATAGCTGAATATCCCCAGAAACTAACTACGTTAAACGTAAACTTACCGGCTGCTCCTGGAATATATCTTAAATGTAAGATTACTGCATACACTAAAACAGAAACCAATGCCCATACTTCTTTTGGATCCCATGCCCAATATCTACCCCAGGATTCATTTGCCCAAATCCCTCCTAAGAATGTACCGATAGTCAACATAAAAACTCCAACTGTCATAGTCATTTCAGAAACATATGTGATCTCTGAAATATTCAAACTAACGATTTTTCCATTTGATTTATTTCTGAAAATAGTCAAGATTAAATTCAATAAACTTAATATACAGGCTAATCCTAAGAAACCATAACTTGCAGTAATGATTGATACGTGAATCATCAACCAATACGATTTTAAAACAGGTTGAATCGGTGTAATTTCAGGATCCATTAAATTCATTTCAGAAACGAAAATCATTAAAGCAGCTAAAATGGCTGTACCTGCTAAAATTACTGCATTCTTTTTAGAAAATAAAAAACCTGCAATCATTGTTGCCCACGAGATAAAGATAATCGCACCATATCCGTTAGACCAAGGAGCGTTACTTGTAATGAACCATCTAAAACCTAAACCAACTCCATGATAAACAAAAGCAATAACCAAAATCCCTGTCAAAACTTTACCTATTAGTCCAAACCTCTTCTCTCTTGATGCAGATGGAGTTACAAAAATTCGAATAAAGAATATAAGTAACAAAATGAAGCCAATTGTGATATACATATACCATGTGTTTTTGAAAATCGACATTTTATTATAACTAATTTCAACTTTTATTTTTGCTTCTGACGGCACAACTTTTGCTCCTGCAGTACGCTGAAATTCTTTCAATTGACCCAATAAATCATCTGCCTTATCAAATTCTTTATCATTACAAGCTTGATCTAAACTTGATAAATATTTCAATGGTATCGTTGAAGAAATAGAATCAATTTTCATTAAATCCATGCTCAACGGAACGAACCAAGTATTGTTTTTATCAGATTTTACAGGAATTATTTTCATGTACTGCCATGCAAAAATTGCTTGAACAACTTGAAACTTTTCTACCAACTTGATGATTTTCTTATCGAATTCATCTCGTTTTGCCTCTAGTTTTTTATGTGACGCATCGTATTCTTTCATCCATTTGAATTCGCCTTCTTCAGTTGCTAATTCTTTGTAAGAAGCAAATTCACCTACTTTAAAACGATCTCTTAAATTACTCGCTACTTGTATAATTTTCACATCCATCCAATGTTCTGGATACATGTGCATACTCATAATCGTTTGAATTGCATTGAAATTTTCAAATTTATTGCCTCTATAAATTTTACGTAATAATTGATCACAACTTGTATGGAAAGGAACTATTCTACCGTCAAAATCTTGCACTAGTAAAGATTCTATTTTTTCAGAATGCTCTTTCGACATTATTTGAAAAACTGCTTTTTTGTTCGTTTGTTTTACAGTCTGATGGTCAGAATGATTTTGTTCAACATGATTGTGTTCAGCATGATTGTGTTCAGCATGATTGTGTTCATCATGATTGTGTTCAGCATGATTGTGTTCATCATGATTGTGTTCGTCATGATTGTGACCAGCATGCTCATCGTGATTGTGCTCTTGAGCGAAAATTGGCGAAACACTTCCAATTGACATTCCCAATATTACCAGAATAACCTTCAAAGAATCTCTTCTTTCTCTTGTTTTTTTCAATTTAGCATTCAATTCTTTGAAACGACTATTTGGAGAAAATAAAGACAACAACATACCAATCGACATCAACAAATACCCTACGTATGAAATATTTGTACCCCACCAATCATGATTCACACTTAAACGTGTACCTTCTTCATTTTCAGGAGTTTTTGGATCATCTAAATCATACGCCGATTGAAAGAATCGATACCCTCTATAATCCATTACGTTGTTCATGAAAATTCGTTGATCGTGTTGGTGCTTATTCACTTCATCAATTACTGTAACTTCACTTTCAAAAGAAGAAGCTGTCTGAGAACCTGGATAAGTATCTAATTTAAAATCTTTACATGCTATCGAAAAAGGAAGATCAATTTTCTTCGAGCCATATTCCATTTCATACGTCAAACCTCCAAAGCTAAATGTTTCATGTGTAGGAATGGCTCCGATACCTCCTTCTAAAGATACAATTTTAGATTCTTTTCCATCTGTCAATTTAATAACCAAATAATCCGAACCTACTGCTCTTTTTCCAGATGACAGTTTCATCATTTTAGCATTTTTCAATACCTGCTTAAACACAAATTGCTTACCTTGAACTAAATACAAGGTGGTAGTTTTGAAAGGCACAACTGAATCAACAGGTACATGAACATATAGCTTTTCATCGATTGGTTTACCTGACTCACGTGCTTTTTGCATTTCTGACATAGGTAAATATTTCAATGGTAATTTAGATTGCATCATCATTTTTCCGTCTACATCAGAAATATGAATTCCAGGCATTGCATCCTTTTTATCAAATGAGATTGCCACTTCTCCGACCATCAAAAATCCATTTTTAGACATATAATTTGATTTCATCCCATCAGTAATAATATCCAATGCTATTGATTTAATGGAATCATTTATTATTAAAGTATCAATCATTTTTTTCTGAAAATCTACATATTCAATTTTAATCGGGGATTTATGATTCGGAAAATCTACATCTAAATCAAATGAATTATTTGTCTGCTCAGACATGAATAGTTTTCTGCTATCTAAATATTGTAATTTTCCATCATTGATTTTCATCCATAAAAAAGGATCAGATGAGTAAATGAAATTTGATTTCTCACCTTCACGGATCAGCATTATGCCATCAAAACTGACGTATCTAGTTGTCCAGGATCCAATCAAAATAATAATGAAGGAAAGGTGAAAAGATAAAACAGATATTTTCTCTCTTCGAAACATTCTATGCTCAAAAATATTAGAAATCAAATTGATTCCTAAATAAGCTAATAAGATTTCAAATAATAGAGAATTGTATATCAATATTCTAGCAGTCTGAATGTCATAAGCAGATTCTAAAAATGTTGCCGCTCCAATTGCGATTAAAAAAATGAACAACCCCATTGTCATCATTTTCATCGAAAAAAATATTTTAAAAAATTTTTCCATTTTTATGTTTTTTATGTTTTTTATGTTTTTTATGTTTTTTAGAGACGCAGTTTATTGAGCCTATATTTTTTACATTGATTTTAAAAAATTCAATACATTTTTTTCTATTCTTGCTAAAATATCTGTTGTATCTGCCTTCTCGAATATTTCACCTGTAATCTTCTCGTATAATTCGATATATCTATCAGTGACTACTCCTACAAACTCATCGGGCATAAGTGGCATTGTTTGTCCATCTAATCCTTGAAAATCATTTTCAATTAACCATTGACGAACAAACTCTTTAGATAATTGTTTTTGAACCTCTCCATTTTCTTGTCTTTCAGTATACCCTTCTGAAATAAAATATCGAGATGAATCTGGTGTATGAATTTCATCAATTAAGATAACTTCTCCATCTTTCATTCCAAATTCATATTTCGTATCGACTAAAATTAATCCCATTTTAGCAGCCATTTCTGTACCTCTCTGAAACAATGCTCTAGTATATTTCTCCATTTGAACATAAAAATACTCAGAAACAATATTTTGACTTAATATTTCGTCTCTCGACGCATCAATATCATGACCTTCTTCCGCTTTAATTGCTGGAGTAATAATTGGTTCAGGAAATTTATCGTTCTCCTTCATTCCCTCTGGCATAGTAATTCCGCACAACGTTCTGATTCCTTCTGAATATTGACGAGCTGAATGTCCAGCTAAATAACCACGAATCACCATTTCAACTCGAATAGGCTCACAAGAATGACCGATTGCTACACTTGGATCTGGGGTAGCAATTAACCAATTCGGAACAATATCTTTTGTAGCATTTAAAAAAAGTGTTGCTACCTGATTCAAAACTTGACCTTTGTGAGGAATCCCTTTTGGCAAAATATGATCAAATGCAGAAATACGATCAGAAGCAATCATTACTACTAAATCAGTATCTAACGTGTAAACATCACGTACTTTTCCGTGATAAACTGCTGTTTGACCTGGGAAATTATAATCTGTTGCGGTAATTGAATTGCTCATGTTCTATTGTTTCTATTTAAATTCTATTATTTCATGAAAAACGTTCTGGTCTTTTTTAGACGTTGCAGTGTAACTTCTCTAAGTTTGGATAATATCATGTATTTTCTGTTGTAACAACCATTGTTTAAACACTTTAGTCTGATACTGTAAATTATTTATTCTTGATTTAATAGAAAATCATCTTAATAAACCTATTTTTGAAACAAATTTAGTTATTATTCGTCAAAACTGTTCGAGAAATTTAAAGCAATGCAAATAATTACGTTAACAACTGATATGGGACTTCAAGACTACTACGTAGCATCTTTAAAAGGAACAATCTTAACGTCGAATCCAACAGCACAAATTGTGGACATTTCTCATTCTGTAAAACCTTTTAACATTTCTCAAGCTGCGTATTACGTTACTTCCTCTTATAAAAACTTCCCAAAAGGTACAGTACATGTTATAGGTGTTGACGATGAGCCAGTTGTGAATTTCGCAGAGAATAGTGGGTCATACCCCTCAATACTCCTTTTTGATGGTCATTATTTCATTTCGAATGACAATGGATTTTTTGGTGCTTTTTTAGGCGAAAATCAGCCAGAAGAATTTTGGAGAATTGATGATGTTTTATCAAATCCTAAACTTTTTCATTTTCCGACAAAAAGTATGTTTATCCCAATTGCATGTAAAATAATGAAAGGGGAAAAAATTGAGTCATTTGCAACACCTTATCCTAGTTTCAAAAAAGCCTTCGTTCAAAATGCTGTTATTGAAACTAATTTAATAAAAGGGAATGTGATTCACATTGATACATACGGAAATTTAATTGTGAATGTATCGCGTGAATTATTTGAACGATTTGAAAAAGACATCCCTTTCACAATCTATTTTAGAAAAAGAGAGTATTACATTGATACAATCTCAACAACATACAACGAAGTATCTGAAGGAGAAAGAGTTGCGATATTTAATGAGAATGGTTTATTAGAAATTGCTATTAACCGAGGAGCAAATGGAAGTGGTGGTGGTGCCGAAAAATTATTTGGTGTTCATATCGGTGATATAATTCGAATAGAATTCACCCCTAGAGGATCTAAAGACACCCTTGAATCACTTTTTTAAAAAATGATTACTCGCATTGTAAAACTGCACTTTCAAGATGATAAAATTGCTGAGTTTTTAACATTCTTTGAAACAATAAAACATAAAGTAAATTCTTTTCCAGGCTGTCACGGTATGAAATTATTACGCGATATCAATACTCCAACAGTAGTAATGACCTATAGTCATTGGGAAAATGAGGAAGCATTAAATAAGTATAGAATTTCTGAAACTTTTGGATTGGTTTGGCCAATTATCAAACCTTGGTTTACTGAAAAACCAGAAGCATGGAGTGTTGCTGTACATTTTGATGGATTCCTTCTCTGAAAGAAGGATATATTTAGATAAATACCTGTTAAATTTGCGAAGGTTAATTCTTGAAGTTTTAAAAATAAAAAAAACACTATTAAAATCTTCTATATCCAAAGAATTAGCCTTACTTTTACCGCACTCAAAATTCAGAAGATGAACTTACACGAATATCAGGGAAAATCTATTTTAAAAAGCTTTGGCGTTAGAATACAAGAAGGTATTGTAATTGACAAAGTGGAAGATGCACAAGCTGCTGCAAAAAAATTAACAGAAGAAACAGGTACAAGCTGGTACGTTGTTAAAGCACAAATCCACGCAGGTGGACGTGGTAAAGGAGTAGTTACAGAAACTGGTTCTCACGGTGTTGTTTTAGCGAAAGGTATTGATAAATTGGATGATACTGTTAAAGGAATATTAGGTGGTCACTTGGAAACAGCTCAAACAAATGGAGTTGCTAAAAAAGTAAACAAAGTGTTGATTGCACAAGATGTTTATTACCCAGGTGAATCAGAAATTTCTGAATTCTACATGTCCGTTTTATTGGATCGTGAATTAGGACGTAATGTAATTGTTTATTCTACAGAAGGTGGAATGGATATTGAGCACGTTGCTGAAAACACTCCCCATTTAATTTATAAAGAAGTTATTGATCCAAGAGTTGGTATTCAAGGTTTTCAAGCACGTAAAATTGCGTTCAACTTAGGATTATCAGGAAAAGCGTTCAAAGAAATGACAACTTTCGTTGTTAATTTATATGCTGCTTTCGAAGGATGTGATGCTTCAATGTTTGAAATCAATCCAGTATTCAAAACTTCTGATGATTTAATTATCGCTGTTGATGCTAAAGTAACGTTAGATGGTAACTCATTGTTCCGTCACCCTAACTACTTAGCTATGCGTGATACTGCTGAAGAAGATGCTACTGAAGTTGAAGCTGATGCTGCCGGATTAAACTTCGTAAAACTAGACGGAAACGTTGGTTGTATGGTGAATGGTGCAGGTTTAGCAATGGCGACTATGGATATCATTAAATTATCTGGTGGTAATCCAGCTAACTTCTTGGACGTAGGTGGAACAGCAAATGCTGAAAGAGTTGAAAAAGCATTCCATATCATTTTGAAAGATCAGAATGTAAAAGCTATTTTGATTAATATTTTCGGAGGTATCGTAAGATGTGACCGTGTTGCTCAAGGTATTGTTGATGCTTACAAAAACATGGGTTCTATTCCAGTTCCATTAATTATTCGTTTGCAAGGAACAAATGCTGTTGAAGCGAAAAAATTAATCGATGATTCAGGATTAAATGTACATTCTGCAGTTCTTTTACAAGAAGCAGCAGATTTAGTAAAAGAAGTATTAGCTTAATTCAAGCTTAATTATATTGGAAACGCTCTTCAAAAATTGAAGAGCGTTTTTTTTGTTTATAACATGGCTTTTGGTGAATCCGTTCACTAAAAAAGGGGTAACTATAAATAGCTACCCCTTAAAAAAAATAGTGAAAAGACTAAACTAATCCTGGTACATCTACCATTTCATTTACATCTTCTTCATAATTCACGCCGTCAACTTTAAATCCGAAAAGATTGTGAAAATCAGTTCTATATCCTTCTAAATCTCCCAATGCAGGTAACGTTTCAGTTGTAGATTGCTCCCATAAAGCAGCAACTTTTGCTTGAATGTCTTCACGCATTTCCAAATCATCAATACGGATTCTTCCTTTTTCATCTGTAGGAGCATCTGCATTAATATACAATCTCTCTGAGAATAAGCGTTGAATTTGCTCGATACATCCTTCATGAATTCCTTCCGCTTTCATTACTTTATACAATAAAGAAATATACAAAGGGATAACTGGAATTGCAGAACTCGCTTGTGTTACTAATGCCTTATTAACTGAAACAAATGCTTGACCTCCAATAGATTTCAAGCTATCTGTGATTTCAAAAGCTGTTGCTTCTAAATGATCTTTTGCTCGTCCAATTGTTCCTTTACGGTAAACGGCTTCAGTCAACGAAGGTCCGATATAAGAATAAGCAACTGTTTTAGCGTTTGGAGCTAATAAATCTGCATTTTTCAAAGCATCCATCCACATAGCCCAATCTTCTCCACCCATCACAGCAACAGTGTTTTCAATATCTTCCTCACTACAAGGGTCTATTGAAATTTCTGTAACATTTCCCGTATGAAAATCAACTGTTTTATTTTTAAATGTAGAACCAATCGGCTTTAAAACAGATTTGTGTGTGATTCCAGTATTAGGGTTTGTTCTAACTGGTGAAGCTAAACTATAAATCACTAAATCAATTTGACCTAAATCCTGTTTAATAAGCTCTATTGTTTTTTCTTTGATTTCAGTTGAAAACGCATCTCCATTGATACTTTTAGCATACAAACCTGCTTCAGCAGCAATCTTATCAAAAGCAGCAGAATTATACCATCCTGGTGAAGCTGGTCTACCTTCAGTTGCAGGTTTCTCAAAGAAAACTCCAATTGTTGCAGCATCAGAACCAAAAGCACTCGTAATTCTTGAAGCTAATCCAAATCCTGTAGATGCACCAATAACTAAAACTTTCTTAGGTCCATCAATTGCACCTTTCGATTTCACATACTTAATTTGATTTATCACATTTTGCTCACATCCTTTTGGATGAGATGTCAAACAAATAAATCCTCGCATTCTTGGTTCAATAATCATATCTTTTACTTTTGAATTTATTCGTTTTTAATGTTTGTTTCTTTGAATTAATCATTCGAAATTCAAAGATAAGTTGTTTTTAGTAAAAACAGGACGTTCATCTAAAAAAGTTGAACTCACAAGCGCTCCTTTACTAAACTCTCAATGCAATCAACAAATTTCTCGTGGTCGTTTGTACTTGGAACCAATTGAATTTTTTCACCACCGTGCTCTTCAAATATTTCTTGATACTCTCCTCCTATTTCGATAATCGTTTCTAAGCAATCAGCAACAAATGCAGGACTAAACACTAACAATTTTTTCGCTCCTTTTTTCCCCCATTCCTCTACTACTTTATCAGAAAAAGGCTCCAACCATTTTTTATTTAATCGAGATTGAAAACAAACCGTATAATCAGACTCTTTCAACCCTAAACGATCAGCAATTAAGCGAGTAGTAGCAAAAGAAGTTGCTTTATAACAGTATTTGTTTGTGAAATTAATCTCTTTTTCACAAGGATGATCTTCACACATATCTGTAGCATCTTCGTACACTTTATCTACTTGACGCACAGGTAATCCGTGATAAGAAAATAAAATGTGATCATACTCCTTTAAATCAAATTGTTTTGCTCGATCTATAACAGCATCAATAAAAGAGGGGTTATCATAAAACTGGCTGACAATTTTAATTTCTGGAATCACCCACCACTTTTTAATTATATCCATTGCTTTTTCAATAGCAGAACCTGAAGAAGCACTTGCGTATTGAGGGAAAAGTGGAATAATTATAATTTGGTCATACAATTCTTCCTTCATTCTGGCCAAAACCGAATCCATAGAAGGGTTTTGGTAACGCATAGCAATTTCAAATTTCACTTCAGAAGCGTTGAAACGCTCTTGAACTAATTTTTTTAGACTTAAAGTATGCGTCATTAATGGAGAAACACCGTCACCAAACTTCCATAACTCCTCATAAATCTTAGCTGATTTTGGAGCTCTAAAAGGAACAATAATTCCATTTACTAATAACTTTCTTGGAAGCCAAGGAATATCAATAACTCGTGGATCATTTAAAAATTCTCTTAAATAAATACGAACATCTTTAACGCTTGGACTATTTGGAGTCCCTAATTGAACTAATAATACACCTGTTTTTTTCATTTTTAAAATAATTTAGTTCTCCAATCTTCTGATTCTTCTTGTGTAATCAATTTCAATTTTAATAAATATTGAATCGTTTGTTCAAAAGCTAATGGATATTCAATTCCTTTATAATTCCAATCTGTTTCAGTCAACCATTTTTCAACTTGATCTGAACGAAGATTGTATCTCCAACTGATTACTTCAACTGTATCTTCATCATTTTTAACCGATAATGCTTTCTTGTTAATAATGGTGCACATCGCTTTCAATTCGTTGTAATATTTTTCGTAAACATCTGTTCTAACAGCGATTACAAAACAAGGCCAAGGAGTAACAATTTCATCAATATAGCGGCATTTTTCTTGTTCTGTATAAGGAAACGTTGTATACTTTTCCCATAAAAACGCCTGAGCTTCATTGTGTTCTAAAGCCCACAACCCTCCATATATATCCCCAACAACATTGAATTTTAGTTTTGTAGTATCCCAACCTTCTTGATCTGCTTTCACATACGACATCAAATGAGATCCTGAACCTTCTCTCGAAATAGCAAATATTTGATCTTTTAAATCATCCATTTTATGAATATCTGAGCGAAAAGGAACATGAATTCCCCAATGAAGTGGAGTTGTTACATACACTTGCACAATCTTAACGTCTGAACCTTGGAGAATTGCTTTTGTAATTCCTTCAGTCAATAAAATTGCAATATCAATAGAACCTGTTTCAAGCCCACGAATCATTTGACCTGTTCCGCCGCCCATATCACTCCAGTGGAGTTTCAATCCAATATTACTAAAAGCACCTTCTTCAATTGCTAATCTCCAAGGTAAATTAAAATGCTCTGGAACTCCACCAACTTTTAAACCTATTAATTTTTCCATTTTTTATTGTTCTGAAAACTGCTTATCGTATAATCGTTTATACAAACCATCGATGGATAACAATTCAGTATGTGTACCTTTTTCTATTATTTCACCTTTATCTAAAACAACAATTTGATTCGCTTTTTGAATTGTTGAAATTCTGTGAGCAATTACTATTGAAGTTCTTCCTTTTGTTAATTCTTCCGTTGCTTTTTGAATCATCTCTTCTGATTCAGAATCAACACTTGATGTAGCTTCGTCTAAAATCAACAAAGTTGGATTGTATACATAAGCCCTAATAAACGCTAAAATTTGTCGTTGTCCAGAAGATAAAACACCCCCTCTTTCCCCTACATGATAATCATAACTTCCTGGTAATTTTTTAATGAACGAATGAGCCCCGATTGCTTTTGCTGCAGCAATCACTTCACTTCTTGTAATCAACTCATTACCAAGTGTTATATTATTATGTATTGTATCCGAAAATAAAAACACATCTTGTAAAACGATAGCAATATTATTCCTCAAATAGGATAATTCTAAATCACGTATTTTAATTTCTCCAATAAAAATTTCCCCTTTTTGAAATTCATAAAACCTTCCTAAAAGATTTACGATAGATGATTTCCCTGCTCCAGTTGCACCAACAAAAGCAACAGTTGATTGAGGCTGTATGATTAAATTGATATTTTTAAGTACCCACTCTTCTTTTTGATAAGCAAATGAAATATTTTCAAATTTAATTGGCTGATTAAAATCACATACTTTTACATTTCCTTCAGCTTGAATATGTTCATCCAAATCTAAAATTTCAAAAACTCTTTCAGCTCTAACAGTACCTCTTTGAAGAATATTAAACTTATCAGCTAATTGACGAATCGGACGAAATAGCATACTTATCCAAAAAGTAAATTTAATCACTTCCAAGTATTGCGTTTTCATATCTAATCTATTCATACCTTCTACTTGAAAAGCAATAAATACAATTAAAAAAGCAATTGATAAAGAACTTAAAATTTCTACAACTGGAAAAAAAATTGAAAATGCCCAAATTGCATTTAGATGCGCTTTTCTATGCGCTTTGTTTATTTCTTTAAAACCTTCAAACTCTTCTTTTTCACGGTTAAAAAGCTGAACGATAGACATTCCTGTAATTCTTTCTTGTACGAATGTATTCAATCTTGTAACCTGTAATCTTTCTTGAAGAAATGAATTATTCATTGATTTAGCGAATATTTTTGTCGCTACAATTAGCAAAGGAATCGGAATCAAAACCAATAAAGTTAAATGCCAGTTAACATAAAACATTGCTACTACAACTGCTATAAGAGTCAACACATCACCTAACACATCCACTAAGCCAGTAGAAAAAACATCAGAAATCGCTTCCATATCAGAAACAACGCGTGTTACCAAAGCTCCAATCGGAGTTTTGTCAAAATAACGCATTCTAAAAGAAGTGATATGGGCAAATAATTTTTTACGCATATCACTCATAATACTCTGAGCCAGTAAATTACTAAAATATGAACTCGTAAATTGAAGAACAGCCTCAAAAGCCAACATACCTATAATTACCAAAGTCCAAAACAAAAGTGCTTTACCATCCTGAAATTGAACGATGTAATTTTGAACCATTTCAGCAATTAACATAGGTCGAAGAACACTACTTAAAGCAATTAAAACAACACAACTCAAGGCTATAAAAAATATTTTTTTATAGGGTGCTGCATACGTTACCAATCGTTTAAAAATCGAATAATTAACCTTTGATTCTTCAGACATACTACAAAGTTAATTGATTTTTAATAGTTGAGAAATATTTTGATACTATACTCACTTTTAAAAGTGATATTTAAGTAAATTAATTAATAGATTTTAATTTTTCTATTAACTTTAACAAAAAACTCATAATATATGATTCACGATTTATCAAAATCCAATTCCATTTTAGGAAACTTTATTTCAGAAATAAGAAATGTTGAAATTCAAAATGATGCAATGCGATTCAGGAGAAACCTAGAACGCATTGCTGAAGTTATTGGTTATGAGATTTCCAAAAAATTAGAATTTGAAACAACTACTGTTACTACTCCTCTAGGACAAGCGGAAGTAAATATAGTTAAAACGCAACCGGTTCTTGCTACTATTTTAAGAGCTGGCTTAGGAATGCACCAAGGACTGTTGAATTATTTCGATAAAGCAGAAAGTGCATTTATTTCAGCTTATAGAAAACATACAACTGCCGAAGATTTTGATATTCACGTTGAATATTTAGCTTCTCCTGACATTTCCAATAAAACCATTATAATAAGTGATCCAATGTTAGCTACTGGCGCATCAATGGTCACTGTTTATAAAGCCCTTTTACAACAAGGTAAGCCTTCAAAAATATTCATTGTTGCAGCAATTGCTTCTGCGGACGCTGTTGAATACGTAAAAAAACATCTTCCTAATACTACAGAGATTTGGGTTGGCGCAATTGATCAAGAGCTGACTGCTCAATCCTATATAGTTCCAGGATTGGGAGATGCTGGAGATTTGGCCTATGGTGTTAAGTGCTAATCACAAATTAAAAAAACATGGGACTAGGAAAATATAGTTTTTTCTTTTTATTATCGATGGTGAAATTTCTTTTCACTCCTTTTGGCGGTCCGGCAGCTGGATTAACTTTTTTTGAGACTTATTTCTCATGTGTCACTGGAGCAATCATAAGTGCAACCATATTTTATTTCATGAGTGACTTTTTTATGAAAAAAGCACAGATTAAAAGAACCAAAATAAGAGAAGTAGCACTGGCAAAAGGGTTAACATTGCCGCATAAAAATAAATTTACTCCTATGAATAAATTTGTTGTAAAAATGAAAATGCGCTTTGGAATCTTTGGAATTGCGATGTATGCCCCTTTATTTTTATCTGTACCAATTGGCACAATAGTAACAGCAAAATTCTACGGAAAAGAAAAGAAAACATTTCCAATTATACTTTTAGGAATGTTTGTAAATGGCTTCATAACATGTGGAATTACTTATTTTATTGCAGACTTTTGTAATTGATGAATTCAACTCGCCATCTGTTTTTTGATCTAGACAGGACTCTTTGGGATTTTGAAAAAAATTCTCAACAAGCATTACGCATTCTTTATGAAGATTTGGGTATAAATGAAAAAATACCCAATTTTTACGATTTTTACAATAAGTACAAAAATGTAAATAATGATCTATGGGTACTCTATGGAAAAGGGAAACTGTCTAAAGAACAACTTAGAACAACTCGATTTGAAAAAACACTTCATAAATTTGGAATCGTAAACGATGACTTAAATTTAAAATTGAATGAAGGATACATTGAGATATCTCCAAATCAAACAAATATTTTTCCGCATGCTATTGAAACACTCACCGATTTAAAAAAAGATGGGTTTAACATGCATATTATCACAAATGGTTTTAAAGAAGTACAATACCGTAAATTAAAAAATTGTGGCTTTGAAGAATTCTTTGATATTATCATTTGTTCTGAAGAAATCGGTAAAAACAAACCAGCACCTGAGGTCTTTCATCATGCAATGCAAAAAGCGAACGCTATTCCATCCAACAGTGTGATGATCGGCGATGATTTACGAGTAGATATTATTGGCGGAGCAAATGCTGGGATGCATACCATCTTATTCGATCCTAATAAAAAATACAGAAAACATTGTAGTGATTATCAAATTAAATCACTGAATCAAATACCAGAAATTTTACCTTGGATATTTAGAGGATGAAAAAAAGGCCTCCTTTAATTAGGAAGCCTTTAAATAGTAAAAATCTTTACGTTTATTTTTTGAATTCTGTGATTGTTTTTTCAATAATCGCAACACATTCCATTAATTGCTCTTCGTTCATTACCAATGGTGGTGCAAAACGAATAATATTACCATGAGTTGGTTTCGCGAGTAAACCATTATCTTTCAAAGCAACACATAAATTCCAAGCAGTTTTGCTTTGTTCAGTATCATTGATAATGATTGCATTTAACAACCCTTTTCCTCTAACTGTAGTTACTAAATCAGAACCATCAATTATACGTTGCATTTCTTTTCTAAAAAGCACACCTGACTTACGTGCATTTTGTATTAGATTTTCTTCTTCTATAACTTTTAAAGCAGCGATTGCAACTTTTGATCCAACAGGGTTACCTCCAAAAGTTGAACCATGCTGACCAGGTTTTATAACATTCATAATCTCGTTATCAGCAAGAACTGCAGAAACAGGATAAACACCACCAGAAAGAGCTTTTCCAAGTATTAAAATATCAGGTCTTGAATAAGTATCCTCTTGTCTTTTACATGATTTTTCACAATTACAGTTACCACAAACAGCTAAAAGACTTCCTGTACGAGCAATTCCAGTTTGAACTTCGTCCGCTATGAATAAAACATTGTATTTCTCACATAATGCTTTTGATTTACTTAAATAATCCCCTGAAGGAACATAAACTCCAGCTTCCCCTTGAATAGGTTCAACTAAAAATCCAATTACATTTTCATCTTGTAAAGCAAATTCTAAAGCAGCAGTATCATCGTAAGGAATTGAAACAAAACCTGGAGTAAAAGGACCAAAAGATTTTCTAGCGTCTTGATCATTTGAGAAAGAAACTATTGTTGTTGTTCTTCCGTGAAAATTCCCTTCACAGACAATAATTACTGCTTCATTTTCAACAACACCCTTTTTCTCATACCCCCATTTACGACATAATTTAATAGCCGTCTCTACTGCTTCAGCTCCAGTATTCATAGGTAACACTTTGTCAAATCCGAAATATTCAGTTACAAATTTTTCATAAACTCCTAAAGTATCGTTATAAAACGCTCTTGATGTTAATGTTAATGTTTGCGCTTGTTCAATCATTGCTCCGACAATTTTCGGGTGACAATGACCTTGATTTACAGCTGAATATGCTGATAAGAAATCATAATATCTTTTTCCTTCAACATCCCAAACATACACCCCTTCACCTTTTGCAAGTACAACTGGAAGCGGATGATAATTGTGAGCACCATGTTTGTCCTCTAATTGAACTAGTTCTTGTGAAGTTAATTTTTCCATTGTTAAATTCATTGTGTTTTGTTTTGAATGTTAAAAATACCACTAATTACGGATAGTAGGGTTTCCTTTCCTCATTGAGATTGGAGAGAAAACATCCTGTATAAATCATTCATAAATGAAGTATTATGATTCATGAAAAATCTATATTCTGCAAATATAAGGAAGATAATAATAATATCTAATTAAAACAAAACCCACCATAACTAAAAGATGGGGTTTTTAAAAGTTAAGATTCAATTAAAAATGAAATTTAGTATTTCAAAGGCTCTAATCTCTTAAATTCATTACACCAAATTTTTCTTTACTTACTCCAAATACACCATAAACTGCATAAAAAAACATTTTTTTAGTCTCATAATCGATAGCAAAATACTTAGGACAAAAAATTGCATCTACATCTCCATACTTTAAAAAAGTTTTTTCTATTTAACTCGCCAGAATTAATGTTAACTTCTACAAGACTTATAACACTATTTTTAAGCAATGCAGGATTACCTTTAGTCTTTGAGTCGTTAATAAATCGACCCTGCTCATCATAATTCTTCTTATTATCTGTAAATAAAATACAATAATTCCCATTATCCACAAATGCAGATATAGACACATGATGCCCTTCTCCTTCAGATGATTTTTGTCTTTTTTCTACTTTTTTAATCCAATCAAAATCACCTGAGTCGTTAATTTTAAAAAGTATAACATCGTTATTATAAAACATGTTAGTGGTAGTGGTAGTAGGGGTTGCGTCTATGTGTCCTGATCTATTTATAGTGTTGAAAGCATTTGAATTTATTGTTGATCCACTAGAAGTAGTAGTAGTAGATTTACATTGCTCGTAAGCTCCTAATATAGAACCATCCTTCAAAATAACTAAATCTTTAATGAAAAAATCATCTAAGTCTAATTCTTTTTTACCTTCCTCAACTTTTTGAGTCATTTTCGCCTTCATTTTATCACTCATTCCTTCAGTTAGAAAATCGAAACTAAATTCAACAAACTTTGTGTCATTAATTTCTTTATTCTTAAAGTTATAGCGCATAAAAAACAACCCATTGATTCCTTTTTTATCTAAACCATAACTTCCAGTTATAGTTACTAAATCAGAACCGTTTGCCTTCATTTTAAATTCTTTCACAAACTTTCCTTTTAAACTTAATTTCTCAATATTTATTTCTGAATTTATTAGATGTAAAATTTGAACTTCTTTAATTGTTCTTTCAATAGAAGTTTTAAAAAGTAATGTTTTAGCCATTGCTGCTGAAGATGAATTATTATATTCAATAATTGAAGCGAAATAATCCCCAGTATTTGAAAGGACATGTGAGTAAACTTTTGAAAACTCAATATTAATTGGAATTAAATAACTCCCTGTATTAATAATTTCCAATTTAGAATCTAAAACATTGTAAAACAAAGTTTTAGATTTTTCTTGATTATTATATAATTCCCACACAACTGCAGTGAATTTTTTATTATCAGAAGGAATTACTTCAAAAAAACTTTTAGAAAAAACTCCTACTCCTTTAAAAACATAAGACCCTAACTTACTTTTATTTCCAATCGGTTGGATTTTATCATTAAATTCTTGCATGTATATCTCATTCACTTTATCCTTAGTTAAGCTATAAAAAACGATTAAATGCTCTTCAATAATACTTGCTCCTTCGTATGTAACCTTTTCGTCATTCTCAAATAATTTTTTGTTTTCAATTTGAAATTTTAAGCCAGAAAACAAACTAAAAATGGTTTTCCATAAATTGGATCTTTAGCATTGGTATTTGTGAATTGAGTTATATCCATTGAAGCTTTTAATAAAGAACCAAAATTATTTTTTTCTTGATACAATGTATAAAAATCATCCCCATTACCTGTAGGAATAATACTGTGTAAACGTTTATCCGATTTTTGAAATTCACTCCATTGAATTGTATAATCCTGAGCAAAAAAATTAAATGATATATTTAAAAAAATTAGTGATAAAATGACTTTTGCTTTCATAAATAATTAGAAATTTGTTTTTATTAAAGGTTTTTAAAAAATTAATTCAATCCAATTTTCACTTCAAAATTTCCAAAACAGCTCTATCTAAAATCTCATCTTTCGTTAAGTCGCTCCAATCAAAAGATGCATTTATATTTGGCGAAACTCCTGATTCTGCATAACTGTTACCTTCTAAATCTATTAATTGACTTATGCTAAAACGGTATGTCCAACCATTGGGAAGTTGACCTCCATTTGGCAATCCCCCACCTCCTCCAGTTGTGTCTCCAATCAATTTAATAGTTGGAAAGGATTTTGTTGCTAATGAAAACATTGTTGTAGCGCTGAATGAACCTCTATCAATTAAGACCATTAATGGTTTTTCATATCGAACACCAGCGTAAGACCCAATATAGAAACTTTGTTTTTCACTAAAGTCGGTTCTATTTTTTCCATTTCTTGTTTTAAAATAACCAACTAAAGTTTTTTGAGAAGAAAAACGCTCTAATAATAAAGGAACATTCTGAATATTTCCTCCTCCATTATCTCTCAGATCCAAAATAAGTCCTTTTGTATTTTTATACCGTTTTAATATGAAATCAAGAGTAGCATCAGAAATACCATTCATAAAAGAGCTGTAACGAATATACCCAATTTTTTCATCTGATAAAAAATCATGTGAAATTCCACCAGAATACATTGCTTTAGGTATGTAAAATTCTTCAATCGTTCTCATTCTAAAATTTACATCATTTTTTAGCGCTACATCATATCGAGAAACATCAAACGGAGACATTAAATTCGTATGGTCATCTTTCAATTCTTTTAACATATCAGCTAAAACTTTAAACAGTTTTTCTTCCCCCATATCCTGGGTTATTTTGGCTTGATATTTTATTTTAATTTGATCCCAATCAATGTTTTTCAGCTCAAAATAACTGTATTTTTTATCTACTTCGTTCCATAGATAATTGAAATTTGTTAACGGATCACTGGAAGATTTGTCAGGTTTAAACAATGCTTTTTCACATGAACAAACTAAAAAAAAAACTGAAAATAAGGCTATTAAAAATTTCATATCTATTTATTATTTTTATTAAACATCAACGTAAATTGTATGGAATGACTTGCCACTTGTAATGACTCGAATTTACCAGGTGCATTTAAAGCGTCCCAAATGTAGGACCATTTTATTCCATTACCATTTGGTTTATACTTAGTGTATTCTAATCGAGATCCAAATCTCCAGCCATTCACAGACCAACTATGTCCTGATAAAAAGTAAGAAACCCATTTAGTATCCGAACCATTAATAGCGCCGTCAGACAAATAAGCATAGCCAGGTCGGAAATTCATGTTTAACAATCCCGTATTTAACTGAAAAGCAATAGATCGTTTAACAGGACTTAACGTCTGTTTTATAAAATATAAGTTTCTGATTTTTTCTGATTTTCTTGAAATATCCCAACAAATTTTCCCCGAAAACATACCATTTACTAAAAATTCAATTCCTGCACCAGCATTTTGAAAACTAGGGTTGAGACGTGAATTAAAATTTGATACTAAAACACCTCCTAATTTAACATCGTATTTTTCACCACTTAATTTATCGATTTTTATCAACCAAGAATCATAGAATTGTGTATTAATAAAGTAGGCGTTTGTATGTGCTTGCAAATACGAACTTTTGGGTATTCTAGCACTCACCAAAGAAAAACTCAATCCTAATTCAAATACATTCTCCCATTTAGAGGTCATTCTCATGTTGCCTAAATTAAATAAAAATCCAGGTCCAGAATAAAAGAGTGGAGAAGTAGCAAAATCTCTGTACTTAGCATTCATTAATCCATAAGAAGTGGTAAAAAATTTATCGTTCTTCTTTGTATTTAATGAATCTTGAGCACTCAAAACCAAACAATTAAAAAACATAAGAAAGGTAATTAATCTATTCATTATCAGTTATTTATATTTTAATTAAAAAATTCGATCCTACTCGATGACTATGCCTTATAAAGTCTGGATTTGAATATCTCAGAATCCACCTTATATCGTTTACCGTTCTATTCTACTAAAACAATTTCGGTTGATCATCATCACCATCTGTCGTGTCCCATTCCATCTTAGAGTCATCTGAATCAACATCTGAATTAACATCACTTTCTACTACAACATCTTCCGGCCAAGGCTCCATTCCTTCAGCTGGAATTTCTAAAGTAATCTCTTTTACTTTCAGTTTTGTAACTTGATTTCCTTGAGCTTTCATTCCTTTCGTTTCAATCAAATCAGCTATTTGAATTACATTATCTGGCAGGTTTTTCGTTTCTTTCAATAATTTATTATAGACGATACGAGCAACTGGACGATAAGCTGTTGAGACTACATGCAAGAAAGAACCTTCTCCTTCACTAATAAATGACACTTTTTTATCTGAAGTAACCTCACACAAAAATCGTTTCACAAAATGAATTTCTTTTTCACTATCATAATAAACTGCTGAAATTGGTCTTTCAGGATACCATTTTTCAATGTGAATCATATTTTCATCAAAATGATTCGACAAATCGAAACTAGTCAATCTATAATCTCCTGTTTTATAAAGAGTTAATATCTTTTCATTTCCTTTGAACGAACCTAAAAAATCACCTCTTTCATCATCATTTAAACGTCCAACTATTTTATCGTACCAAATTTTTCTTGCATCTAAGGTCGAACCACCCACTTCTTTTTGGGTAATTTTTTGAATGATTTCCTTTGTAACACGGTTTCCGGCAGAAGTTCTAGCTTTGATTAACATATCTCCCATATCAATATCAAAACGCAAACGTTTTAAATGCGGACGTGGACGAAGCATAATTGTTACTACTTCGCGCTCTCCGTTTGGATGAACAGAAAAATAGAGCATTTTTGAATCTTTTGTACCTTTTGATAAATCATATTCTGTATCTCGTGTTATACTGTTGACATAGAAACGTTTCATCATTGCTGCACCACCTAGACCGTCTTGGTAAATTAAATGATAAATAGTTCGTTTATCCCCTTTTTTCCAAACATCAGCATGAACGATTCCTTTACCAACGAATTTCTTTTCAGACACTTTAGTAATCATCATTTTACCTGAAGCAAAAAAGACAATAATATCATCAATATCAGAACAATCGTTTACTGATTCAGTTTTCTTTAATCCGTAACCGATGAATCCTTCTTCGTAATCAACGTATAGTTTTCTATTCGCTATAATTACTTTAGAAGCATTAATTGTATCGAATTGTCTAATTTCAGTTTTACGTTCTCTTCCTTCTCCAAAGCGTTTTCTTAAATCTTTGAAATAGTCAATCGCATATTCTATTAGATTTGCTAATTTCTCCTTCACGGTTAGCATCTCTTCTTCGATTTTCAACAAAACCTCATCGGCTTTACTTCCATCAAACCGAGTAATTCTAATCATCTGAATTTGAGTCAGTTTCAATAAATCTTCATCTGTTATTTCTCTGATTAATTGTTTCTGAAATGGTTCGAATCTTTTATATAAATAAGCGTATAATTCTATTTTATCACTGTATAATTTGAAGTCGATATACATTTCTTCATTGATAAAGATTTTCTCCAAAGTAGAGAAATGCCATTGACGTTCTAATTCATCTAAACGAATTTCAAGTTCTAATTTTAATAAATTTACTGTATTATTGGTGCTAAATTTTAAAATCTCACTCACTCCTAAAAAACGGGGAGTATCCTTATCAATAATAGATGAATTGGGTGAAATACTCACCTCACAATCCGTAAATGCATATAGCGCATCTAATGTTTTGTCAGGTGAAACTCCTGGTGTTAAGTGAATAATTATTTCTGCATGAGCAGCCGTATTATCTTCTATTTTCTTAACCTTAATCTTTCCTTTTTCATTCGCTTTGATGATTGATTCAATCAAAGATCCTGTTGTTGTTCCAAAAGGAATTTCGTGTATGATTAATGTTTTAGTATCTACAATTTTAATTTTTGCTCTAACCCTAACTTTCCCCCCTCGGAGTCCATCGTTATAGTTTGAGAAATCAGCCATTCCTCCATTCAAGAAATCGGGAACTAATTCCACTTTTTTTCCTCGTAAGTGATTAATTGATTGTTCAATTAACTCATTGAAATTGTGCGGTAAAAATTTACATGCCAAACCTACTGCAATACCTTCCGCTCCTTGCGCTAACAACAAAGGGAATTTTACTGGTAAATGTTCTGGTTCTTTATTTCTACCATCGTAACTCGTTAACCAATTGGTAGTCTTAGGATTAAATACAACGTGAGCAGCAAATTTTGAAATTCGAGCTTCGATATAACGAGCAGCAGCAGCGCCATCACCTGTCAACGTATTCCCCCAGTTTCCTTGGCAATCGATTAATATATCTTTTTGACCTAATTGAACGAGTGCATCTCCAATTGAAGCATCACCGTGTGGGTGGTATTTCATCGTATTTCCAATAATATTGGCCACCTTATTGTAACGACCATCATCTAATTCTTTCATTGAATGAAGAATTCTACGTTGCACAGGTTTCAAACCATCCCATAAAGAAGGGACAGCTCTTTCCAGAATTACATAAGAAGCATAATCCAAGAACCAACTTTCGTATAATCCTCCAACAGGAACAATTTTATCGTCTATTGATTTTCCTTCAAACGGATTTTCTGGTTCTTTTGGAGTTCCAGCATTTTCTTCCAAATCGTCTTCAGCCATCTTTTATGCTATTTCATTAGTATCACTATCGTTGTTTTTCTCGTCTTCAACTTCATCATTTGAAAGTGCTAAATCTTTCTCAACACGCAAGTTTTCAATAATAAAAGTTTGTCTTTCAGGTGTGTTTTTCCCCATATAATAAGAAAGAATTGAATCAATTGAAGCATCTTTCGATAAAATCACTGGTTCTAAACGAATATCTGCACCAATGAAATGTTTAAATTCATCGGGTGAAATCTCCCCTAAACCTTTGAATCGAGTAATCTCAGGGTTTTTACCTAATTCTTCCAACGCATTTCTACGTTCTTCTTCCGAATAACAGTAAATTGTTTTCTTTTTATTTCTTACACGAAACAACGGAGTTTGAAGAACATACACGTGGTTTCGTTTTACTAAATCTGGAAAAAATTGAAGAAAAAATGTCAATAACAACATACGGATATGCATTCCATCAACATCGGCATCTGTTGCAATTACAATGTTGTTGTAACGCAAATCATCCATATCATCTTCAATATTTAAAGCTGCTTGTACTAAATTGAACTCTTCATTCTCATACACTACTTTCTTTGTCATTCCGTAACAGTTCAAAGGCTTACCTCGCAAAGAGAAAACCGCTTGCGTATTAACATCTCTCGATTTAGTGATAGACCCACTCGCAGAATCTCCCTCTGTAATGAACAATGTTGTTTGCTCTCTTCTTTCGTCTTTTAAATCAGTCAAATGAATTCTGCAATCACGTAATTTTTTATTATGAAGATTTGATTTTTTCGCTCTATCTCTAGCAATTTTTCTAATTCCAGATAGTTCTTTTCGTTCTCTCTCAGATTGCTTTATTTTACGCTCGATTAATTCAGCAGCTTCAGGGTTTCTATGCAAGTAATTATCCAATGATTCTTTTAAGAAATCATTGATAAATGCACGCATCGATTTTCCATTTGGTTCAATTTCTTGAGAACCTAATTTTGTTTTTGTTTGGGATTCAAAAATTGGTTCAACAACCTTTACGGCAATTGCGGCAACAATTGATTGACGAATATCTGATGCTTCATAATTCTTACCATAAAAGTCACGAATTACTTTTGAAATCGACTCACGGAAAGCACTTTGATGTGTACCACCTTGAGTTGTATGTTGACCATTTACGAATGAATAATAATCTTCTCCGTAAGTTCTACCGTGTGTAAAAGCAACTTCTATATCTTCACCTTCCAGATGAATAATTGGATACAACGGATCACCGTCCATATTGTTTTCCAATAAATCTTTTAATCCATCTTTCGACTGAAATTTCTCACCATTGAAATACATTGACAACCCTCTATTCAGGTAACAATAATTCCACATCATCTTGGCTAAATAAGGTGTTTTGTAAGCGTATTTTTTGAAGATTGTTTCATCTGCAATAAATTCAACGAATGTCCCATTTGTTTCATCCGTTTTAACCATTGCTAAATCATCTACCAATTCACCTCTTTCGAACGAAGCTCCTTTTTTCTCTCCATCACGAACAGAATATACTTTAAAGCTTGAAGAAAGGGCATTAACTGCTTTTGTTCCAACACCGTTTAATCCAACTGACTTTTTAAAGGCTTTGGAATCGTACTTCCCACCCGTATTCATTTTAGAAACAACATCAACAACCTTTCCCAACGGAATTCCACGACCATAATCTCGAACAGAAACGACACCATCTTTCACTTTGATGTCAACTCGTTTTCCATTCCCCATTACAAATTCGTCTATACAGTTGTCAACTACCTCTTTTACAAGGATGTAAATTCCATCATCAGCAGCGGCACCATCTCCCAGTTTACCAATGTACATACCCGGACGCAATCGGATGTGTTCTTTCCAATCCAGCGACCGTATATTGTCTTCCGTATATTGATTTTCTGCCATTTATATAAATATTTGTACGATAACTTACAAATATAACTTAGGTGAGTAGATGTTTTACAGTGATATTCATTGAGTTTTGAACGTAAGATTGTTAGATGAAAAGCACAATGAATTTAATTTTGTCAAGTTAAATCATCAAAAAATAGACGGAAATGTTAATCATTAATAACATTGGTGTATATCGCCACACCCTACTTCACGCTTTATCATTACTACAAAGAGCTAAGTTAATTGTTCAAATGCACAAATCAAACAAAGAAATTGGAAATATAATTCCGCTTTATTTATTTGGGTTGATGTATTATTTGAAATTGTTCACTTATAAAAAAAGCCGATTCAAAAATGAATCGGCTTTTTTTTCTTAAAATATTTTATCTTAAAGTCTTGAATCTAATCAAGCGTGTAATGACCTTTTATCAGTCGCATCTAACGCTGCTTCTTTTATTCCTTCTGAATAAGTTGGGTGTGGGTGACAAATTCTAGCAATATCTTCAGCCGATGCTCTGTATTCCATTGCTACAACTGCTTCCATAATTAAATCAGCTGCTCTTGGCGCAACCATATGAACACCTAAAACTTCATCTGTATTTTTATCCGCTAATATTTTGATTAATCCTGCCGTATCCATACTTGCTCTTGCTCTTCCTAATGCTTTGATAGGAAAAGAACCTGATTTGAACTCAACTCCTGCAGCAACCAACTCTTCTTCTGTTTTACCAACTGAAGCAACTTCTGGCCAAGTATAAACAACACCTGGAATTAAGTTGTAATTTATATGTGGTTTTTGTCCTGCGATGATTTCAGCCACATAAACTCCTTCTTCCTCTGCTTTATGAGCCAACATTGCTCCACGAACAACATCTCCTATTGCATAAATATTTGGAACTGAAGTTTGTAAATGGTCGTTTACTTCAATTTGACCTCTATTATTTACTGTCAACCCTACGTTTTCAAGTCCTAAACCGCTTGTAAATGCTTTTCTTCCAACAGCAACTAAACAATAATCAGCTTCAAAAATAACTTCTTCATCTTTTTTGTTCAATGCTTTTAAAACTACTTTATCTCCAATATTTACAACATTTTGAACTTTGTGTTGAAGGTTAAATTTGAAACCTTCTTTTTTCAAGGCTTTCGTTAATTCTTTCCCTAATGCTCTATCCATTGTAGGAATAATCGTATCAGCAAATTCAATCACTTCAACTTCTGAACCTAAACGTGCATATACAGAACCTAACTCCAAACCAATAACCCCTCCACCAATTACTAATAATCTTTTTGGGATTTCAGTTAATTTCAAAGCTTCAGTTGAAGTAATAACACGTTTTTTATCCGGTTCCATTCCTGGGAAATAGTTTGGTTTTGAACCTGTTGCAATTATGATGTTTTTACCTGAAAGTAGCGTTTCTTTTCCTTCAGTATCAACAACTTTAACTGTATTTTTATCTACAAACGAACCAATTCCATTGTGAACATCAATTTTATTTTTGTCCATCAAGAATTTAATCCCGTTACAGGTTTGAGAAATAACTTCACTTTTACGTTTAATCATTTGCTCCAAGTTTGCTTTCAAACCAGAAATTTCAATACCGTGCTCTCCAAAATTATGTTTCGCATTGTGGAAATGCTCAGAAGAATCTAACAATGCTTTTGATGGAATACAGCCAACATTAAGACAGGTTCCACCTAACGTATCATATTTTTCAATAATCGCAGTTTTAAATCCTAATTGTGCGCAACGAATTGCTGAAACGTAACCTCCAGGTCCAGAACCAATGACAATAATATCGTATGTACTCATCTTTTTATAATTTTTAGACAAAGTTAAAATTTCTAAAGGAATAATAAAGTGATGAAGGGAATAAAAAGCATAGATGAATTGCAAACAACACTATTCTATATCTTAACAACAACCTCCTCCTGGAGTACACGTTTCACTTTCACTATTTGATTCTGAATACGATTGTTTCAAAGCGTTCAAAAAAGCATCCACAGGTTGCGCACCAGAAACTACATATTTTTTATCGAAGACAAAAAATGGAACTCCTTTTACTCCTATTCGGCTTCCTTCAGAAATATCAGCGTTTACTTTTGAATCAAATTCTGTACTATTTAATGCTGAAACAATCTCTTTCTCATTCAAGCCAATTTCTAATCCAAGTTGAAGTAACGTTTGATGATTACTCATATCTTTTCCATCAGTGAAATAGGCTTTGAACAGACTTTCTTCAGCCATATCTCCTAATCCTTTGGTTTTGGATAGTTGAATTAATTTATGTGCATCAAAAGAATTTGCAACTACTGCTTTTTCAAAATCATACGTTAATCCAACTTTTCGAGCAGTTTCTACAACATTTGAATGCAACTCTTTAGATTGTTCTAAAGACATACCCTTTCGTTCAGCCAAATACTCATACGTACTAACTTTCTTGTCAAACGTTTTAGGTATTGTGGGATCTAATTGGAAACTTTTCCATTCGATTTCAATTTCATTTTTAGCATCAAACTCATTTAAAGCTGCTTCAAAATGTCTCTTTCCGATATAACAAAAGGGACACATTATATCTGACCAAATTTCTACTTTCATATTTTACGATGTGCAGAAGCGATTTACCGCGTCTAAATATATATTAAAACAAATGCTTCTCAGCGTGATAAGAAGACCTTACCAACGGTCCACTTTCAACATATCTGAACCCCATTTCTAATCCTAAAATCCTATATTCTTCAAATTTTTCTGGAGTAATGAATTCTTCAACAGGTAAATGTTTTGGTGATGGCTGTAAATATTGTCCGATTGTCAAAATATCAACATTTACACTTCGTAAATCTTGCATTGTTTCAACAACTTCTTCTGAAGTTTCTCCCAATCCTAACATTATACCCGACTTTGTTCTCATCCCTCCTTTATTCAAACGGAAAAGAACTTCTAAACTTCTGTCATATTTTGCTTGAATACGAACTTGTTTTGTCAAGCGACGAACTGTTTCTAAATTATGTGATACAATTTCTGGAGCTACATCTATGAGCGTTTGTAAATTTTCCCATTTCCCAGCAAAATCAGGAATTAATGTTTCCATTGTTGTACCAGGTGATTGTTGACGCACAGCTCTTATGGTCTGAGCCCAAATATCTGAACCTCCATCTTTTAAATCATCTCTATCTACAGAGGTAATAACTGCGTGCTTCACCCCCATTAATTTCACGCTTTGCGCTACTCTTCCTGGCTCGTAAACATCAACCTCTTCTGGTCTACCCGTTTGAACATTGCAAAAGCCACAAGAACGAGTACAAATATTTCCTAAAATCATAAAAGTGGCAGTACCTTCACCCCAACATTCGCCCATATTTGGACAGCTTCCACTTTCACAAATGGTATGTAATTTATGTTCGGAAACGAGTGCTCTAACCTTTTTATAATTCTCTCCTGTTGGCAATTTAACTTTTAACCATTTAGGTTTTTTAGTTCGAAAGGGTTGATTTTCATTATCGATATTTTCTGTCATTGCAACGAATTTTATACAAATATAAAGACAAGCTTTCAAACACATTGAAATTGAGTTAAATAAAATATAAGAACCATACGTAACTATTTCATTTTTAAGGTTATCAAATCATTAAATATTTACGCTAAAACTCTAAAAAAAGATAACATATTCATTATAATGACGAAATGATGATGTCTTACTAAATTCATAAAATTGTAGTATAAAAAAATAAAAATGACAATTAACACAAAAACACAAATCTCTCTTCATAAAGAACTAAATACAGATCTTAAAGAATATTTGAAAATAGAAAAAGAAAAATATCCAAGTGATGAAATCTTAAAAATTGATTTACATTGCCACGATTACAATAGCAAAATTCCAGATGAGTTAATGGGACGAATTTTAAATGTCCCTGAAACTTGGTTGCCTACACAAGACTTACTTAAAACACTAAAAAAGAACAATGTGGATGTAATCACGGTTACTAATCACAACAATGCAAATTCTTGTTTTGAACTTCAAGACAAAGGGACGGATGTGGTTGTTGGCACAGAGTTTAGCTGTTACGTACCAGATTTCAATATCGGAATTCACGTTTTAACGTATGGTTTTACACGAGAACAAGAGGTCGTACTAAATAAATTACGAAAAAATATATATCAATTTTTACAATACACTTGCACTAACGATATCCCTACAATTTGGGCGCATCCATTATATCATTACAGCACTCAAGACACTCCTGAATATGACTTCTTTAGCAAGATGTCATTAATATTTGAGCGTTTCGAAGTGTTAAACGGACAACGAGATACCTGGCAAAATTTATTGGTTAAAACATGGTTAGACTCCATTACACCCGAGCAAATTGACACTGATGCTCAACGCTTTAAAATCGACATTAGTTTGTACTGTAAAAATAGATACAGAAAATCGTATTCAGGTGGTTCTGATAGTCATATGGGTATTTTTTCTGGTCAAACAGGGACTTGTTTGCACATTCCAAATTTAAAAGAAAGACGTAAGAAAGAAAAACTATCCGATTTAGCACTCGAAGCAATCAAAAATGGAGCAATGTTTCCTTATGGAACGCATCAAAATTCTGAAAAATTAACGGTTGCTTTTCTTGACTATGTTTGTCAAATTGCAATGTATAAAGAAGACCCTGGATTGTTTCGAATTCTTTTACACAAAGGTTCATTAAAAGATAAAATAGTGGCATTATTGGTTTCTAATGTTTTCTCAGAAGTAAGTCGAAGTAAAAAAACAATGCGATTTATATCTATTTTTCACGACTGTTTAACTGGAAAAAATCCTTCTAAGTCAAAACGACTACTTATACCAAAAGCGTACAAACCCGTTTTCGATGATACTGTTAGAATAGCAAAAGCTCATTCACTTGAACCTGAAGATATGATTAAAGAATTTAGTAGCGCTCTGTATTCGATGAGTTCATCATTAAATTCAATTTTATTTTCAAGATTAACACTGAAAATAAAAGATTTAGTTTCACAAGATTATTTTCAAAAAATAAAGCTCGAAGATATCATTTCGCAATTAGAAATTCCGAGTGATTTTAGAGCGTTATTCAATCCGAAAAAATCTAAAAAACAAAAAAACAAAAAAAAATCAAGACCTGATTTCTCTGAATTCTTTGATGGAATCACATTTCCATTTTTCACTTCAACTATCCTATTAGGAGCTAATTTCACAAGTAGCAAAGTATTATATAATACACGTCCATTATTGAATGATTTTTCTGAAAGAGTCAATAAATATCGACACCCAAAAAGAATGTTGTGGTTAACAGATACGTTCGATGATAAAAATGGTGTATCAGGAGTTTTACAAGACATCCATAAAGAAATTAAACGTAGAAATTTACCAATCGACATCTTAGTTTGCAGTAATACTGTGATTCAAGATGATCATTTAATTGTTATCAAACCATTGGCTGAATTTGAAGTCCCGTTTTACAAACAACAACCGATTCGCATTCCAGATTTCAATGAAATTCATCACTTATTTTTAGAAAATGAATACGATAGAATTATGTGTTCAACAGAAGGAGTAATGGGATTAGTTGGATTGTATTTAAAGAATGCTTATTCACTTCCTGTACATTTCTATATGCATACTGACTGGCTGGTTTTCGCAAGAAAAACGATGCATTTAGACCAACATAGTATGAGTAGAATCAGACGTTTTTTAAGAGCTTATTATAACGGATTCGATAACTTATTTGTATTAAATTCTGACCATAAGAAATGGTTAATAAGTTCTGAAATGGGATTTAAAGAAGAAAATGTAAAATTAACTGCCCATTGGAATAACGAAGCTTTTTATCCTCGGGTTCCTGATAAAGAAGCTCTTTTTAAAGTAAAACGAAACGAAAAAGTATTGCTTTACGTTGGTCGTTTTAGTCTCGAAAAAGGCTTGTTAGACATTGTTGAAATATACGAAACAGCTAAAAAACAACTGAAAGACATTAAAATGGTATTCGTAGGCGAAGGACCTGAAGAAGAGATGCTTAAAAAACGAATTCCTGAAGCACTCTATATGGGTTGGAAAAACAAAGAAGCATTAGCCAAAATTTATTCTGCCGCAGATTTATTGATTCTTCCTTCAAAATACGATACATTTAGCTGTGTTGTTCTTGAAGCGTTAAGTTGTGGATTACCCGTAACAGCCTATAAATCAAAGGGGCCTAAAGATATAATTGAACATGAAAAAAGTGGTTTTTTAAGTAATGGTAAAAGTGAGATGTTACAGTCAATAATGTATTATTTCTCAAATCCAATTATCCATGATTCATTTAGAGATGAAGCATTTGATCGCTCAAAAAAATACAACAAAAATCTCATTATGAACAACTTACTCAAAGACGTTGGTTTAGAAGAATTTATTGAAGAAGTAGAGATTGTAGAAACACTTGTCTGATTAAAAACGCTATGGAAACCCTAAATAATACCAAACACTCATATAAATTTGTACTAAAAGAATAAATCTATACTTAAACAAATTTTAATCCATTCTACCATTATTAACAGTGTAATCGGGAAAAAAGACGTAATTTTACGTTCAAATTATTTCCTTATGGTAACTTCGACGGTAGAATATTTAGGCGGACTAAGAACAAGCTGCACACATTTTCAATCTCAAACAACTATTATAACAGACGCTCCAGTAGACAACAACGGAAAAGGTGAAGCATTTTCTCCAACTGACTTAGTGGCAACTGCTTATGCTTCTTGTATGATTACCATTCTGGGGATATTCGCAGAAAATCATTCGATAAATTTCACGAGTGCTAAAGCGGATGTTCAAAAAATAATGGAAGCGAACCCAAGAAGAATTGGAAAGATTGTAATCAATTTAGATCTTTCAGGAAATAATTGGGATGATGAAACGGCAGAAAAAGTTATCAGAGCCGGCAGAGCATGTCCAGTAGCTAAAACGTTAGGTGATAACGTTGAGGTGGAATTTGATATTAAATATTGATTCGAAGAGACGTTACAATGCAACGTCTGTTATGAATATAGTAAAATTAAAGCACAACATTCTGAGAAAAGAATAAAGAAAATGGAAAATAGAAGAAACAACAGAAAAGAAGGTTATTCAAAACGAGAAGAATTTTCTTCTAATAGAAAATATGATAACAGCAACAACAACAGTTACAATGACGATTTCAAACCACGTGATTTTGTAAAAAGAGAGCGTAAAGAATCAGATGATGAATTCATTTTTGGAGTTCGAGCAGTTATTGAAGCAGTGAAAGCAAATCGTGAAATCAATAAAATAATGATTTTGAAAGGGATGAATAAAGATCTTTTTCAAGAATTAAAAGATGTTTTAGCTGATAAACAGTATTTCCTACAATTTGTTCCTGTTGAAAAATTAGATAAAATAACTGAAAATAATCACCAAGGTGTTATTGCTTTTGTTGCTCCAATTGAATACGGTAACGTTGAGACTTTGGTAGAAAAAATGTTAGAAGAAGGTAAAAAACCATGCGTTCTTGTTTTAGATAGAATCACGGATGTTCGAAACTTCGGAGCAATTGCAAGAACTGCTGAATGTCAAGGTGTTGATGCTATTTTAATTCCTTCAAGAGGTTCTGTTCAAGTTAATTCCGATTCGATTAAAACTTCTGCTGGAGCACTGAATAGAATACCTGTTTGTAAATCTGATAATATTAAAAACACACTTTTCTACCTTCAACAATGTGGATTGAGAATCGTTGCTTGTACAGAAAAAACAGAAACTCCAATTTATCAATGTAACCTTCGTGGTTCTGTTGTAATCATAATGGGTTCTGAAGAAGATGGTATTACTTCTGACTTCTTGAATATGGCTGACATTAAGGGTAAAATTCCTATGAGAGGTGAAATCGCTTCAATGAATGTTGGGGTTGCAACTGGGATTGTGCTTTACGAAAAAACAAGACAAGAATTGTATGGTTAGAATTTTTCAAAGCACGTTTTTTAAAAATCACGCCACTTTTATTTGGCTAATTTTTATTGGATTATTTCTACGTGTTTTGTTTATTGAATTTCAAGGATTATCCAACGATGAATTAAGTGCTTGGTATAGAACTCGCAACATTGATTGGAATTCCTTTTGGTATTTTGGTGTGAAAGCGGGTGATATGCATCCGTTTTTCTACCAGGCCTTTCTCCATTTTTGGATTCAAATTTTTGGAGATTCCGAATGGGCTTTGCGTTCAACCGGACTCTTATTCTACCTTGCCAACTCATTGCTTCTTTACAATCTCTGTGTTCGATTTTTCACCAAAAACACAGGTTTAGCGATAGTAACACTCTACTCCTGTCTTGTTTTCACCGTTATAAACACCACATTAGCAAGACCATACAATTCAGGAACATTCTTTATACTTTTAGCCTTTTGGTCCATTTTAGAACTTGCTAAAACTGAAAAGAGAATAACAGGCTGGCATTTTGGAATTATACTCGGATTAATAGGTGCAATGACGTCTCATTATTTTGCATTTTTAACAGCAGGAATTATGGGTTCACTAAGCATCTTCTACCTCCCCCAAAAAAAACTTTTAGAATTTTTTATTTGTGGAATTTTAGCGATTCTACTTTTCTTGCCGCATTGGACAGTTACCGAATACCAATTAAATCAAGGAGGATTAGGTTGGTTGGCAGCACCAAAATGGAACTGGATAATCGATTTTTTCTATCAATTTTTTAATTATTCTTGGCTAACTGTAATTCTAATTGGAGGAGGAATTATTTACATCACTTATAGCTCAAAAACAAAAAAAATTACCAAAGTAGAAAAATTTACACTATCGATTTTTTGCGTTACTTACCTAATTGCCCATTCTATAAGTTTAATTTACACGCCTATTCGTATTCGCCCCACTAACCCCATATTTCAACAACAATTAATGCTTCATAAATTTGCAGAAATATAAATTTATGGATAAGCAAAATCACATGTATTCGTTAGTAGAAGAA
>Ga0105053_10000635_pt1 | contig 55870 bp, 51 predicted proteins | sample BON01_FD_78093 | JGI IMG/M metagenome (GOLD analysis project Ga0105053, IMG submission 78093) | Freshwater microbial communities from Lake Bonney liftoff mats and glacier meltwater in Antarctica - BON-01 | ecosystem: Environmental > Aquatic > Freshwater > Ice > Glacier meltwater | place: Lake...
GTCGATGTTCCGCAAGGATCACGCCACGTTCCTCGGCGTCCAGGTGCTTGTAGTGTCTTTCCATGGCAACATCCTATGCCCTCTGGGCTGTCGGTGTCGCACTTCAAACTTGAGCCTAAGCTGATGAAAGCGCCTAAGGTTATAGCGGCCTGTGTAAGGTTTCTCAACACGAGCCATTTTTAGAACCGCGCATCGGCGGGTTTGCCCAAAATCAGAGTTTGTTCAAATTTTAAGCAATAATTTGTTAATGCTTAATTTTAAGACATATACTAAAATTTATTGTATTTTTTTTGAGCATACCCCTTGGCATTTTGTTGCGGCGCAGCATTCTTTCCGCATCGACTAGGTAAGTCGCAATTGGAAAGGGATTCGGGATGAAGCTGATCATCGCTACCATCAAGCCATTTAAACTGGAAGATGTCCGCGCTGCGCTGACTGAGGCTGGCGTACAAGGACTTATGGTTTCAGAAATCAAGGGTTATGGCCGACAGGCTGGCCATACCGAAATTTATCGCGGCGCAGAATATGTAGTGAACTACGTACCCAAAATTCGGGTAGAAACCGTAGTGCCAGACGCTGATGCAAGCCGCGTTGTTCAGTGCATCGCCGATGCCGCCCATACCGGCAAAATTGGCGATGGCAAAATTTTCACATTGAATGTTGAAGACGCACTGCGCGTGCGCACAAAGGAAACAGGCGAGGACGCATTATGACTTTGAACCTTAGATCTACACGCTGGGCATTACCGCTGGGCGCCCTAGCGTCCCTTGGCGCCGGCCCGCTATTGGCCCAAGATATAGCACCCCCCGTGCTGGGCGAAATTGGTTACATCCTCAACACATTCATGTTTTTGGTAACAGGCTTTCTCGTTATGTTCATGGCGGCCGGTTTCGCTATGCTTGAGGCCGGGCTTGTGCGGTCCAAAAACGTCACCATGCAGCTCACCAAAAACATCGCACTTTTTGCCATTGCGGCGGTTATGTATTATTTGGTTGGCTATAACCTAATGTATCCAGGTGATGCTTGGACAGTGCACAATATCCTTGGTGCGTTTTCCACTGCCGCACTCGACCCGGTTGGCCTTGCTGAAACGACACCCGACCTCACCTATGCCTCCGTCGGCGCCGACTTCTTCTTTCAACTGATGTTCTGCGCAACCACGGCCTCAATCGTATCGGGCACCTTGGCTGAACGAATTAAATTGTCGCCATTCCTTATATTCATCGTTGTGCTGACCGGGCTTATTTACCCTGTTCAGGCCAGCTGGAAATGGGGTCTTGGCTTTTTGCACACAGATTTCGGCTTTCTTGACTTTGCAGGCTCAACCGTTGTGCATTCGGTTGGCGGCTGGGCGGCCCTTGCTGGCGCGCTGGTCCTTGGCCCGCGTATCGGCAAATACCGTGACGGCCGCACTGTGCCAATGCCGGGCTCCAACTTGCCCTTGGCAACGCTAGGTACCTTTATCCTTTGGCTCGGCTGGTTCGGGTTCAACGGCGGCTCACAGCTTTATATGAACACGGCTGGCAACGTGGCCGATATTAGCCGCATCTTTGCCAATACAAATGCGGCAGCTGCAGGTGGCGCGCTGGCGGCCATGTTGGCAAGCCGGTTGATGTTCCGCAAGCCCGATCTGACAATGATGCTCAACGGCGCACTTGCTGGCCTTGTGTCCATCACTGCCGAACCGTTGATGCCCGGCCTAGGCGGCGCAACCCTCATCGGTGCCGTTGGTGGTGTGCTGGTTGTGCTCGCCGTACCGCTGCTTGATCGGTTGAAAATTGATGACGCTGTCGGCGCTATCCCTGTGCATTTGGTCTGCGGCATTTGGGGTACGCTCGCTGTTATCCTAACCAACCCGGCCGCAACGATCACAGGCCAGGTCGCGTCAATCGGTATCGTCGGCGCGTTTGTCTTTGGCAGCTCTATGGTTGTTTGGCTGATTCTCAAAGCCACGATGGGCATCCGCGTGACTGCGGAAGATGAGATTAACGGCCTCGATATGGCCGAGCTTGGGATGGAAGCCTATCCCGAATTCTCACGCAGTTAATTACCACTAAAACAAAAAAAGGCCCGGCAATCACCGGGCCTTTTTATATCAAGCTACACCTATCTTTTGTTCGAAAATATCCCCGCCGGAGGCATCTGCCCTCATGTGAAGCGCTTAGTTAATCTGAATATCCAACCCAATATCCAATGTCCCTGCGGCCATTGTTATGCGTGAGGTTGAGATATAATCCACCCCTGTCGCCGCAATTCCAGCTACACTCCCAAGTGTAACCCCACCCGAAGCCTCAAGCTTCGCACGGCCTTTATTCAGCGCCACAGCATCAACCAACTGCGCGTTGCTCATATTATCTAGCAGAACAGCAGCCACACCCAAATCCAGTGCTTCAACCATTTGGTCTAGCCGATCAACCTCAACCTCGATCGAAACCAAATGCCCGGCATATGCGCGGGCCCGTTCAACGGCGGCGCGCACGCCACCCGCAACGGCGATATGGTTATCTTTGATCAAAATTGCATCATCCAAGCCAAAACGATGGTTTGACCCGCCTCCACAGCGCACGGCGTATTTCTCAAATGCCCGCAGTCCGGGTGTGGTTTTGCGTGTGTCACAAATTCGCGCTTTCGTGCCTGCCACAGCCGCCACAAACCGCGCGGTATGGCTGGCAATGCCTGACAAATGACATAAATAATTCAGCGCTACGCGCTCGGCTGACATTATAGCCCGCGCATCGCCTGAAATACGTGCCACATCTTGGTCCGGCTGAACGGTGTCACCATCGCCAACTAACGCTTCAAACACCAATCCAGCCTCCATTGCCGCAAAGGCAGCGCGCGCAAAATCTAGCCCGGCGATAACACCGTTCTGACGGCTATTCATCACGCCAACGGCCTGCGAACCGGGCGCAAGTGTAGAAAGCGACGTCAAATCACCTGCGGCGCCCAAATCTTCGACCAAAGCGGCGGCTACGGCGGGGGCTATCAGCACGGGGGGCAAATATGGCGGGTAGGGTTTCATCACAAATCTCCTTGCCGCCTGATAGCGCAGGATTGACCTGCCACCAAGACCTGATACTGAAGCAGGATGAGCCATAATTATGCCGAACTTCTCCCTGCAATCCGCAGTCTCTGCGACGGCGAAACCGATGAGGTGGCGTTGATGGCCACTATAAGTTGTGAGCTGTTTCACGGTGACAGCCGGTTTGATTGGGTTGGCTTTTACCGTGTTGTGGCGCCAGAATTACTGAAAATCGGCCCCTATCAAGGCGGCCATGGCTGCCTGACCATCCCATTTTCGCGGGGCGTTTGCGGCGCCGCTGCTCGCGAAACCCGCACCCAGCTTGTTGCCGATGTTGATGCCTTCCCCGGCCATATCGCCTGTGCCAGCTCCACCCGCAGCGAAATTGTGCTGCCTGTGTTTAACGTCAAGGGCGCGCTGATCGCGGTGCTGGACATCGACAGCAACCAGCCGAATGCGTTTGATGTTGATGATCAAGCTGCGCTAGAAACGATGCTGGCCGAGGTGTTTGCGCTTCATGCCGCTCGCCCGTAAAATCCGATCCGTTCTTCATCGCTAAACGTAACACCCGGTTTCTCAAAATATGAAAATACCGCGATAACCCGCGCATCTGGCCCGCGCACAGGTGCCACGCGATGCGGGGTGTTTTTACCGCGAAATACGTTAATTGTACCCGGTGAAACGCTCATACTGCGCATTTCCGCATCCTCGCCGCGCAGCAACTTGGCCACACCGTCATAATTCGGGTTGTCAGCGCTGCGCAAATCGGTCCGATACAGGAATTCGCCACCAATCTGGGGGGCTTGCATCAGCATTGTGGTTGTAAATTCTGAACGGTCAAAATGCCAGTTCAACTGCTGGCCCTCATGATACGACATGGCGTTCAGCCCGGCCAATTGATCGGCCATAATATAAAGCGCAGGTTTGTTCATGCAGGCCGCCAGAAACAGCGCGAATTCTGGCCAGCGATACAAATCATCTATTGGCGTTCCAGCCAGTTGGTCGGCACATAACGTGTGGTTTGAGGTCCTGAACCGCGCCAAGGCGGGGTGGTCTTCTGCCAAGCCCGGCACGGTTTTCGTAAAATATACATTGTGTTCACGTTGGTGGTGGAAGCTTTCGGTTTCAAATTTGGGGCGGAGAGATTGCGCAGCGGCGTTCGCCGCTTGCGCATCCATCAAACCATCAAGGTTGAACATCCCATTACCGGCCAAATCACTGCGACACCGATCAACAAGCGCCTGCCATTCGGCGCTTTCAGGCTGGTCGAGCGGATAACGGTCTAAATCAAGAAAACTGTGCATAGCACCCCCATGTTTTGCAATATTTTCATGCGCGCAATTCCGACGCAACATCTGGCGCGACGCATATCCTGAAAGCGACAGGTGAAATTTGACCCCTTGATCAAATATTCACCCCATGGCACCTTTGGCCATGACACGTTTCTCTCTTCCATCTTGGTCCGACTCTGCCGCAGAATTGATCGCGGTCGCCTCGGGGCGTGCGCCTGCTGACATGGTTATTCGTGGTGGGCGTTGGGTTAATGTTCATACCCGTGAGGTGTTGGACAATACCGATTTAGCCATCAAAAATGGGCGCTTCGCCTATTGCGGCCCGGATGCCAGCGCCATGATTGGCCCCGATACGCAGCTGGTAGAGGCCAGTGGCCGCTATATGATCCCCGGTCTGTGCGACGGGCATATGCATATTGAAAGCGGTATGCTGACAGTCACCGAATTTGTGCGCGCCGTCGCCCCGCATGGCACAACCAGCATGTTTGTCGACCCGCATGAAGTGGCCAATGTGCTGGGCCTGCCCGGCGTGCGCCATATGCATGATGAAGCGCTGGACCAGCCTGTTTCGGTATTCGTGCAAATGCCAAGCTGTGTGCCAAGCGCACCGGGGTTGGAAACAACAGGCGCTGAAATTACGCCCGAAGATGTGGTCGAGGCGATGACTTGGCCCAATATTATTGGGTTGGGGGAGATGATGAACTTCCCCGGCGTTATGAATGAAGACCCAAAGATGCTGGCCGAAATTGCCGCAACCCAGCGGGCGGGCAAGGTGGTTGGCGGGCATTATGCCAGCCCCGATTTGAACGGACTAGCCGCCTATGCAGCTGGTGGGCCAGCGGATGACCATGAAGGCACCTGCGAAGCCGATGCCATCGCCCGCGTTCGTCTTGGCATGCGTTCGATGATGCGGCTAGGTTCAGCATGGTATGATGTTGAAAGCCAGATCACCGCGATTACTGAAAAAGGGCTGGATAGCCGTAATTTCATCCTTTGCACAGATGATTGCCATTCCGGCACCTTGGTAAATGAGGGCCATATGAACCGTGTGCTGCGCCATGCGATCGCCTGCGGCTGTGAACCGCTGGTCGCCCTACAAATGTGCACCATCAACACCGCCACCCATTTTGGGTTAGAGCGTGAACTTGGCAGCATTGCGCCGGGTCGTCGGGCCGATGTTGTGATCACCTCAGACTTACGCAAACTACCGATCGAAACGGTTATTGCGCGCGGGAAAATTATTGCCGAGGCGGGCGAGATGCTGGCCCAGATGCCTGATTATCGCTGGCCGCAAGACACGCGTGAAACGGTTCGGATGGGCAAGGTTTTGGCGGCGACTGATTTCGACATATCCGCCCCCAAAGGTGCGCGGGCGGTTACGGCCCGTGTGATTGGTGTCGTCGAAAACCAAGCGCCGACTAAAGCGCTAACTGCGCGGCTCGGCGTTGATGATTTTGGCCTTGTTGTCATGGACCCAGCGCAAGATGTTTGCCAAATCGCCATTGTTGAACGCCATCGCGGCACGGGTGCGGTTACCAATGCACTGGTTTCGGGTTTTGGTTACGACCAGCCCTGCGCCGTTGCCTCCACCGTCGCGCATGACAGCCACCAGATGATTGTTGTTGGTACGTCCAAGGGAGATATGGCAGCAGCGGCCAACCATTTAGGCACTATTGGCGGCGGGGTTAGCGTGTGGGCCGATGGGCGCGAGCTGGCGACCGTTAGCTTGCCAATTGCCGGGCTCATGTCTGATTCGCCTGCGGCAGAAGTTGCCAAGGCAGCCGATAAAATGGTCGCCGCCATGGCCGCCTGTGGATGTAGCCTGAACAATGCTTATATGCAGCATTCGCTATTGGCACTGGTTGTCATCCCAAGTTTACGCATTTCCGATATGGGGCTGATTGATGTGACAACCTTCACCAAAGTTGATTTATTTACGGAAACACAATGAAAACGAACTCGCGACTCATCGGCCTCTCGGTTGAATCCCCCCCCGGCACGGCGGCCAAGCTCCATAGCACCGCTGAAAGCGCAGTCGCAGATTTGATTGCGCGTTACGAAGCGGCGACCGTGTTTTTACGTGACCGTTTTAGCACGGTCATGGGTTCGGGCGACGCCACGGCGCGGTTTCGTTCCTTTTACCCGCAGGTCAGCATTGAAACATCCAGCTATGCCAAAGTAGATTCGCGGCTGTCTTATGGGCATGTGGCAGACCCCGGTCGCTATAGCGCTACCATCACCCGGCCCGATTTGTTTTCCAATTACCTGACTATGCAGCTCGGCTTGCTTTTGCAAAACCACGGTGTGCCACTCACCGTGTCAGATTCTGACACACCAATTCCGCTGCATTTCGCCATGCTCGAAGGCACCCATGTCGAAGGCTCAATCGAAGACCGCCTGCAGCGCCCCTTGCGCGATGTATTTGACGTGCCAGACCTTGATACAACCGATGATCACATCGTAAACGGAATGGTGGGCCTGCGGCCCGATGGATCGCGAGCGCTTGCCCCGTTTACTGCCCAGCGAATTGACTATTCGCTTGCCCGGCTAAGCCATTACACGGCGACTAGCCCCACGCATTTTCAAAATCATGTGCTGTTCACCAATTATCAGTTCTATATGGATGAATTTCTGGCCTTTGCCCAAGCGCAGGTGGCCGACCCTGATAGTGGCTATGTGGCGCTGGTTGAACCCGGCAACCGCGTGACAACTGGCGCAGGACGAGAGGGTGAGTTGGCCACCAAATTGCCGCAAATGCCCACCTATCACCTGACACGGGCTGACGGAAACGGCATTACCATGGTGAATATCGGCGTGGGCCCATCCAACGCCAAAACCATTACCGACCATGTGGCCGTGTTGCGCCCGCATGTTTGGCTAATGCTTGGCCATTGCGCCGGGCTGCGCAATTCGCAAAGCCTTGGGGACTATGTTCTCGCCCATGCCTATGTGCGTGAGGACCATGTTCTGGACGATGACCTGCCAACATGGGTGCCGATTCCGGCATTGGCGGAGGTGCAAGTCGCCTTAGAAGAAGCTGTAGCCTCGGTCACCAATTATTCGGGTTATGAGCTAAAGCGCATTATGCGCACCGGCACCGTCGCGACGATTGATAACCGCAACTGGGAGTTGCGCGACCAATCTGGCCCCGTGCAGCGCCTATCCCAAAGTCGTGCCATTGCGCTGGATATGGAAAGCGCCACGATTGCGGCCAACGGCTTTCGTTTTCGGGTGCCCTACGGAACGCTGCTATGTGTTTCTGACAAACCCTTGCACGGAGAGCTGAAATTGCCCGGCATGGCCACCGCGTTTTACAAATCTCAGGTGGCGCAGCACCTCAAAATCGGCATTCGAGCGCTAGAAAGCCTCCGCGATATGCCGCTGGAGCGCTTACACAGCCGGAAATTACGATCTTTTGAAGAAACAGCCTTTCTTTAGCCGTGAAAATAAAGCAAAAATGCCGCATCGAACGTATTGTTTGTTGAGTTCAATATTTAATCTGGCCTATGCCAGCCGCATTGCTAATGGCACGCGGCCAGAAGAAACGCAAAACAGGGATGGAAAATATGACACAGAAACCAATGACCAAAACCCAGCTAGTCGCCGCTTTGGCCGAAGCAACGGGTAGCGATAAAGCTAGCGCAAACCGCTCGCTTGAAGCCCTAGCCTCGATTGTCTCAAATGAGATGGCTGCCGGTGGCGCTGTTACGCTGCCTGGTCTTGGAAAATTCGCTTGCCGTGCCCGCCCCGAGCGGATGGTGCGCAATCCCGCCACAGGCGAGCAGATGCAAAAACCAGCTGACCGCGTGGCAAAAGTAACTATCGCCAAAGCTCTGAAAGATGTCATCAACGGCTGATCCGCCGTAATGACAGATTTCAAATAAATGCAGGTCGCCATTTGGCGGCCTGTATTTTTGGAGAATGATATGGATTTTCGCGCGCTCAGCCTTGGGTTAACATTTGCGGTATTGTGGTCAAGCGCCTTCACCGCCGCGCGTGTGGCCGTGCAAGACGCGCCCCCATTTTTGATTCTGAGCGTTCGATTTTTAATTGCTGGCCTGCTTGCGGTTGGCGTTGCATGGGCAATAGGCCAACGCGCAAAACTGAATCGGGCGCAGTGGTTGTCGATTATCCTATTTGGCGTGTTTCAAAACGCCATTTATCTTGGCATGAATTTTATGGCCATGCAGCGCATCGAAGCCGGGCTTGCGGCGATCATCGCGTCAATGCTGCCCATTTCCGTGGCGGCGGTCAGTTGGGTATTATTTCGCGAAAAACTGGGCTGGCTGGGTGTTGTCGGTATGGGCGCCGGGCTGGTTGGCGTGCTGATTATTATGATGGCACGGCTGCAAGGCGGCGTGGATATTGTTGGCATTATCCTATGTTTTATTGGCCTCGCAGCCCTGACTGCGGCCACCTTGCTGATGCGCACTACCAAAAGCACGGGAAATATTCTTATGGTGGTTGGGTTACAAATGTTGGCCGGGTCGGCGGTGCTTTTCCCGGTTTCGCTCTTTTTTGAAACTTGGCAGGTGAACCCCACCCTCAACCTCGGTATTGCCTTTGCGTATATGATCTTTTTTCCGGGGCTGATCGCCACAATCATCTGGTTTGCTTTGGTCAACCAAATTGGCGCAACCCGGGCGGCAACATTTCATTTCCTCAACCCATTTTTGGGTGTTCTCGTGGCAGCGGTGCTGTTGAATGAAACCGTTAGCCTACGGGATGGCCTTGGCGTGCTGATCATCTCGGCTGGTATTTTGGCCGTGCAGCTTAGCCGACGCGCGCGGCGTAAATTGACCTGACGAAAAATTCATGTGACAGGCACTGCAAGCACACATAGTTTGCGCGGATGGAACTAATATTTGCCTTTGGCGCTGGTGTTCTGACGCTGATCAACCCCTGCATCCTCCCGCTCTTGCCCGTTGTCCTTGGTGCGGCGCGTGGGGCTGATAAGTTTGGCCCGCTTGCATTGGCTGCTGGGCTTAGCGTTTCATTCGTCGTGGTCGGCGTGTTTGTCGCCACATTGGGACAGCAGATTGGCTTGGATGAAGAGCGGATTCAGATGGTCGCCGCCGTGCTGATGCTTGCCTTTGGGTTGATCTTGATTGTGCCGGTTTTTGGACACGGTTTTGCGCTTGCCACAGCGCCCCTCGCCCGCAGCGCTGACCATCGGATCAATGCGCTTGCTGGCAGTGGCAACAGCGCGCAGTTTTTAACCGGGGCGCTGCTAGGTGCAGTTTGGGGGCCATGCGTCGGCCCTACACTTGGGAGTGCCATTGCCTTGGCTTATGGCGGGCAAAGCCTTGGCTGGGCCGCGCTTATCATGCTGGCCTTCGCCATCGGGGTTTCATCGGTGATGCTGGTTTTGGCCTATGCCAGCCAGAATATGATGCGCAAGTATAGCAAACGTTTGCGCAGTGCGGGGCGCTGGGGCCGCTGGCTGTTAGGTCTCGCCCTTGTCGGCGTTGCGCTGCTTATCCTTAGCGGCGGGTTGCGCTGGCTTGAAAGCACGCTGCTTGATGTGATGCCCGCTTGGCTGGTCGATTTCTCAACAATATTGTAGGAGCTAAACATGGAACGACGTAAATTTCTAACACTTAGCGCAGCGGGACTTCTGGCAGCCCCAACTGGGTTGCTGGCTGCTGGTGCGGGGTTTGAAGATTATACTCCTGGGTTAATTGACAGTTATTTGGCCGATGGACAGGTTGTCTTTGTGGATTATTTTGCAACTTGGTGTTCAACCTGCCGCACACAAAGCCGCGTTATTGAGCAGTTAACGCAAGACAACCCCGCCTATCAGGCCACCATGAAATTCGTGCGCGTTGATTGGGACCAGTATAGCCGCGACGATGTAACTACCAGTCGTAACATCCCGCGCCGATCAACACTGATCGTGTTGAAAGGCGATGCCGAACTAGGGCGTGTTGTCGCCCAAACCGGGCAAGGCCCAATTCGCGAATTATTGGACCTCGGCCTGGCAGCGGCGGCCTAAAGCACGGCAATAGCGCAGTGTTTATAAGCGGTGTGGGCGCAACGGCTCGATACGGGCGAAGCTGAACACGCCGCCTCCGCCAAAGCGGCAGCGGCGATCTTTGATCGTCGCTAGCTGCGGGGCAGGGTCTAGCCCTTCATCCCATCCCAGAACTTGCGAACGCGCGAAAAGAAATCGCTGCTTTCAGGGTTGTTGTCCTTCGACAGTTCCTCAAATTCATTCAGCAACTCACGCTGCCGGGCGGTAAGGTTAACCGGCGTTTCAACGGCAAGCTCAATATACATATCGCCGAAGTTATTACCCCTTAGCGCTGGCATGCCCTTGCCGCGGAGGCGCAATTGCTTGCCGCTTTGAACACCCGCAGGCACATCAACGCGCGCGCGACCGCCATCCAGCGTTGGCGCTTCAATTTTGCCGCCGAGCGTTGCCGTGGTCATCGAAACCGGAATGCGGCAATGTAGGTTTTGCCCGTCGCGCTGAAAAATCCCATGGTCACGCACTTCAATGAAAATATACAAATCACCCGGAGGGCCGCCGCGCAGCCCGGCCTCGCCTTCACCGGCCAAACGAATGCGCGTGCCCGTTTCAACGCCGGCCGGCACATTAACTGATAATGTCCGGTCACGCTGCACCCGCCCAGCACCCGCACAGGCACCGCAGGGGTTTTTGATGACTTGGCCACGGCCTGAACAGGTTGGGCAGGTGCGTTCAACCGTAAAGAAACCTTGTTGCGCGCGCACTTTTCCGATGCCCGAACAGGTCGGGCAGGTTGTCGGCTCAGCCCCACCTTCCGCCCCGGTGCCATTGCACTTTTCACAGGCAGTAGAGCCAGGAACGCTTATGGTTGCGGCCTTGCCGCCATAGGCTTCTTCCAGCGTCACACGCAAATTATAGCGCAAATCAGCGCCACGCGCCGCGCCGCGCGGCCCAGCATTGCGCCGACCGCCGCCGCCCATAAAGTCGCCAAATAGGTCCTCAAACACATCCGAAAATGCTGACGAGAAATCGCCGCCGCCCGGACGCCCACCGCCAAAACCCGCCCCGGCACTGGCACCTGTGCCACCTTCAAAGGCGGCATGGCCAAACCTGTCATAGGCGGCGCGTTTGTTGGCGTCTTTTAAAATGTCATAGGCTTCGTTCACATCTTTAAACTGCGCTTCGGCGTTTGGGTTGTCTTGGTTCTGATCCGGATGCAGCTCTTTTACCTTCTTGCGGAAGGCTTTTTTCAATTCATCCGCCGGGGCGCCTTTGGCTGCCCCTAGCACATCATAGTAATCGCGTTTCGCCATTGGGGTATCCCCGCTCAAAACGAAAGGGCCCGCAGGATGCGAGCCCTTTCACAGATGTCAGCTCAGTTTCAAGGCTTCTTGCCGTCGATATCTTCAAAATCGGCGTCAACCACGTCGTCATCACCAGCTTCGCCTTGGGCAGCTGCGCCCTCAGTTTCGGCTTCGTCAGCCTGTGCTTTGTAGATCGCTTCACCAAGCTTCATGGCTGCTTCTGTCACATCTTGGCAGCGCGCGCGGATTTTCTCGGCGTCGTCACCATCAAGTGTTTCTTTCAACGCCTTGATCGACAGTTCAATCACTTCAACGGTTGAAGGATCAACCTTCTCACCATGCTCGGCAATTGACTTCTCGGTGCCGTGGATCAGGCTTTCAGCAGCATTTTTTGCTTCGACCATATCTTTACGCGCTTTGTCAGCTTCAGAATTTTCCTCAGCTTCACGCACCATTTTGTCGATATCATCATCCGACAGACCACCGCTGGCTTGAATGGTGATTTTCTGTTCCTTGCCGGTGCCCTGATCCTTGGCGCTAACCGACACGATGCCATTGGCATCAATGTCAAACGCCACTTCAATTTTAGGCACACCGCGCGGGGCGGGCGGAATCTGTTCCAAGTTGAATTGGCCTAACATTTTATTGTCGGCAGCCATTTCACGTTCACCTTGGAAACAACGGATGGTTACGGCGCTCTGGCTATCTTCGGCTGTCGAAAAGACTTGGCTTTTCTTGGTCGGAATCGTGGTATTGCGATCGATTAGGCGGGTGAAAACACCCCCCAGCGTTTCAATACCCAGCGACAACGGCGTTACGTCCAGCAACACAACGTCTTTAACATCGCCCTGCAAAACACCAGCCTGAATGGCCGCGCCAAGTGCCACAACCTCATCAGGGTTCACGCCTTTATTTGGCTCTTTGCCAAAGAATTTCGTAACCTCTTCAATAACGCGCGGCATACGGGTCATCCCGCCGACCAGAACAACTTCATCAATATCCGACTTATTCAGGCCCGCGTCTTTCAGTGCATTCGCACAAGGCTTCATCGACTTGGTAATCAGATCACCTACCAAGCTTTCCAGCTTGGCGCGGCTCAGCTTCAGCACGAGGTGCAGTGGCTGGCTGGTTTTCGGGTCCATCGAGATGAACGGTTGGTTAATTTCGGTCTGGGTGCTGGATGACAATTCGATCTTGGCTTTTTCAGCAGCTTCTTTTAGGCGCTGAAGGGCCATTTTGTCTTTGGTCAGATCGACGCCGTATTCTTTTTTGAACTCACCGGCCAGATACTGAACGATGCGCATGTCAAAGTCTTCACCGCCCAAGAACGTATCGCCATTGGTCGATTTAACCTCAAACAAACCATCGTCAATTTCCAATATGGTAATGTCGAACGTGCCGCCGCCAAGGTCATAAACGGCAATGGTTTTGGTTTCTTTACGGTCAAGCCCGTAAGCCAGCGCCGCCGCAGTCGGCTCGTTGATAATACGCAGCACTTCAAGACCGGCAATTTTGCCTGCATCTTTGGTGGCTTGGCGCTGTGCATCGTTGAAATAGGCCGGCACGGTAATAACGGCTTGGGTAACGGTTTCACCCAAATAGCTTTCAGCCGTTTCTTTCATCTTGCCCAAAATGAAGGCAGAGATTTGGCTCGGGGAATATTTTTCGCCGCGCGCTTCAACCCAAGCGTCGCCATTGGGCCCTTTGACAATTTCATAAGGCACCAGGCCGCGGTCTTTGTCGACCATCGGGTCTTCAAAGCGACGCCCGATCAGGCGTTTAATTGCGAACAGCGTGTTGGTGGGGTTGGTCACAGCCTGGCGCTTGGCCGACTGCCCGACCAGACGTTCATCATCGGTAAACGCGACGATAGAAGGCGTGGTGCGTGCCCCTTCTGAGTTTTCAATGACCCGCGGGGTAGAGCCATCCATGATAGCGACGCAGGAGTTGGTTGTGCCTAGGTCGATGCCGATTACTTTAGCCATTTAGTCTTCCTTTCAGTGGCGATAGTGAGAGCCCGGTCCGCATTCGGCCCCGATCTCTCATCCCAAGGTTTCGACGGGTATATAAGAGCGGGAAATTCATGTCGCAAGCGCAAGCAGCTAAATGCACGGCGTTTTCGCACAAATAGATGGATTTATTTTCTGGATTGGGCGATTTGGGCGCTATTGACCGACCACCATGCTGCAACATCCCGATAAAAGTGGTGCGGCAGCGTTGGGACGCAGCAGTTGAACCTGTAACGCAAAATTCCGATCACTCATACCATCATTGCAAGCCGCGGGCGAAACAATCATCGAGACGGGCTGCTCTTCAGTACCGCCCAAAATTGCCAAATCAGCAAAGCCAGTGCCTGCGCCGCGCAATTGGGTAATTGCGCGATAGCGTTGGTCACTATCATATGGATCCGAAACTTCCAGATAGCCCGCTACAAATCGGACACCCCAAAACGGCTCAGTGCCACTGCAAACCAACCCAAACGGTGTGCCATCGGCCCAAGCTGCCCGTTGCCGCAAGTAGCGCAGCGCCACCCAACCCGACGACTCGGTATTGTTTATCCGCGCCCATTTACCATCCGCGCTTTGTGCGGTCACTTCGATGCCCTGCGCATCGGGGCGTAGGCTGCCAATGCTTTCAGAATCCGCATCCGGCCCGCTGCGAATTTGCAGCACATCATCTGTGGCAACGCCCACAACATCATACAGCGCTGGACCGTGCATTTGGGCGGCAAGCGGGGTACAAATCGTCACGATAATTGCAACAAGCGCGGCGAGTTTCATGTCCAAAATCCTCAAATCCCAGAATTCAAATTATGTGGCGGAATGCAAACGCGTAACATCCAGCCTGCAAAATGGCAGTCGGCATTTTAGCATCTAACTTTCGGTTGGCAACGCGCGTTTGGCCCCGGTTTCATCAACCGCCACAAACACAAATTGGGCTGAGGTGACCCTAAACAACTGGTTACCCGGTTGTCGCGTTACCCAAACCGCAACTTCAATTGTCATTGATGTGGTGCCCGATTTAACAAGGGTGCCATAAAGCGACACCAAATCGCCCACCAACACTGTTTTGTAAAAACTCATACCATCGACCGCGACAGTCGCCACACGCCCCTGCGCGCGCCGTCGCGCCAGCACCGATGCCCCTAGGTCCATTTGCCCCATAAGCCAGCCACCAAAAATATCACCATTGGCATTGGTATCGGCAGGCATCGCAATCGTTTGCAACGCAAGCGTGCCCTCGGGCATGGCGCTCATCGCTTATTCCAACTTGCGGACATGTTCTTGCGGAACCAAAATTCGCCCATCATTCCAAACACAAAGAACACCATTGTAAAATACAAAGCATAGGTTGGTGAAGTCACAGTGGCCTCATAGTTGATAAAGGTCGCTCCCCTTGCTTGGTCGATCGAATGAAACAGCGGATTCCATTCAAACCATGAAACCATAATTGCTGGCATATAAGCGGCTGGCATAACTTTACCCGACGTCACCATATTTGCCCGCATGTACAACATCGAAACGATCCCTACGAGCTTGGGTGCCAGCGGTCGGAGCAATAAGAACATAAACCCAATAGCGATTCCGCTCGACCAAGCCGTAAAGACGGGCAACACAAGTCCACCTGGATCGTGTAGCTCAAGTCCGCCACGCAGCACATGAACAAAAAACACAATGAGAATAACGGACCCCGCTTGAAAATATAGTCCCGACAATGCCTTGGATAAAATTGACAACATCGTCGTCATCGGCCGGTGTAGCATTATCGCTTGCCCGGCATCCGCCGCGCTGAGCACTGAGCTGATGGCCCGATTATGCAGCAAAAACAGAACAACGCCGGTCAGTAAGAATAGAATGAAATCGCCGCGAATGGCGACGCCGCGCAAACCGATAACCTGATATAGGAAATAGAACATACCGACATAGATAATGGTCCGAGCCATTTCATTCAGCATCCCCAGCGGGGCATTTCCGCTAGATTTACGAATGTCATGGACCGTTGCATGATAAACCCGTTCACCGAAGCTAAAGGCAGCGCCAAGCATTGTTGTGGGTAAACTGCTTTGAAGCAGCGGGGATTGATCAGGTGCGCTCATCGGATTCTAACGGTCTCATTTGCCTTGTGTTGCCACATTTTATTGCCACTTTGCCCACAAGGACATAATAGCAGGTAAACAATCAAGCCCGAAGCGGGAAAGCATGCAAACTGACACGATGATGACACTCCTCCGCCAACTTGCCCTACAGGCCGGGGCTGAAATTATGCGCTACTATCAAAGCGATGATATTGGCCTGCGCTTAAAGGATGACCAAAGCCCGCTAACGGTGGCCGATGAAGCGGCTGATCGCATCATTTCGGCTGGGTTGCGCGCGGCTTACCCGGACATTGCCTTGGTTACCGAAGAACAGGCCGCCAGCCATTTTGGCCACCACGAACGGTTTTTCATTGTTGATCCTTTGGATGGCACCAAAGAATTTGTGCAAAAACGTGGTGATTTCACGGTCAACATCGCGCTGGTTGAACACGGGCTACCCATAGCCGGGGTTGTCTATGCGCCTGCGCGGGGCCGTTTGTTTATAACCAGTGCCACAGGTGGGGCGTTTGAGGAAATGGGCGTTTTCGCGCTTGAAACACCCGGCGAGATGATCGCCCTAAAACTCCATCAGCCCGACAATTCCGGGCTAATCGTCGTCGCATCTAAATCGCACCGCGACGCGGCGACCGATGCTTATATTTCGGGCTATAATGTCGCTGAATTTCGGGCGGCAGGATCATCGCTCAAATTTTGCCTATTGGCCGCGGGGGAGGCAGACCTTTACCCAAGGTTGGGGCGCACCATGGAATGGGATACAGCGGCAGGCCATGCCGTTTTGGCGGCGGCAGGTGGAATCGTGCTTGATGCCAACACGCTGCAACCGCTGCTTTATGGCAAAGCGGGCTATGAAAACCCGTTTTTCATAGCCCATGTCCCCGGCGTTTTGCCGCACGAGCTCTAATGCTATGGCACGGCCAGTCGTTTCCCTTATCGTTGTCAGCCGCGACCGGCCTGATGAATTGGCAGCGCATCTTTCCTGTCTGCGTTTTCAAACGGCCATAGGGTTTGAAACGATAGTCGTGTCCAACCTGCCCGCCCCAACCGGGTATCAGCCAAACCCGCTTATCCATATTGATTGCCAAGAAGCCAATATTTCCCTGGCGCGCAACCTTGGCATTGAACGCGCCCAAGGGGGTTACATTATCTTTTGTGATGATGATTGCTTGCCCGAGCCCAATTTCTTGGCCCGAATGACCCAGCCTTTTGAAGACCTGCGTGTTGGAGCCGTTGGTGGGGTAACGCGTGGCGCGAATGGTGTCGGCACTCAATGGGATGCGGCTGGCTTTGGCCGCGATGGGGTCGATTACCCGCTCAAACTTAACCGCACAGCGCCCTACACCGTGTTTGAACCCCGACTTGATAAGTTTGTGAAAACCGTCGGCACAGCCTGCGCGTTTCGGGCCGATGCGCTGCGTGCAATTGGCGGGTTTGACCCGGCTTATCGCTATTATTTTGATGAGACGGATGTAAACCTGCGCATGTCTGAGGCAGGTTGGGCCACGGCGATTGTGCCGCGCGCGCAAGTACACCATGCTTTTGCCGCAGGCCCGCATCGAGACAGCCGCCGCCTGCCGCGTGATCTGTTTGAGATCGGGGCCTCATCGGCGCGCTTCGCACATATGCACAACCCAGAATCGGCTTCGCAGGCGATTGATTTACGGCGTCGATTACAACGGCGGCGGGTTTATAAACAATTCAATCTGGGCCTGTTTGATGGTGCGCGCCTTCAGTTTTTGCTTAGCCGACTGGACGAAGGGCTAAAATTTGGCGCGGCAGATTCGTCACCAAAACCGGTTAACGCCACGTTGCCAGAATCAACGGCTTCTCTAGCGTCCGTTACGACCGCACAGCGCGACCATTTTCTATTGTGTGGTAGCCAAAGCGAAATGGGCAATCTTGCGGGGCAATTGGCCAAGCGCGGCAAAATTGTTACGCTGCTAGAATTGCGACCAAACGCGCAGCCGCTATGGGCCTATTTTAACGTTGAGGGCTATTGGTATCATCAAGGTGGGCTATTTGGGCAAATTCAGCGGCGTGGCTATATCGTTCAATTTCGCACCCGGCAGATGTATATCGACCAGGAAACTGCGCGGCTTGCCTGTTTCCGCCCAGTTAACTACTTGATCTCAACACGCAATTTTCGCGGACCTGCCGCAATTCTGCCGGAATTAGCGAATATATCAGAAATGAGTGGGATGATTTTGAAATCGGTGGACAACCCATAGTGTTGTGCGCCAAATTGCACTGCAAGTGAGGTTTTGAATGCGCCGTAAGGTCACAAAAGCAATATTTCCTGTGGCCGGGCTAGGAACACGGTTCCTCCCCGCGACAAAGTCGATTCCAAAAGAAATTATGACTTTGGTTGACCGTCCCCTTATTCAATATGCGATTGACGAGGCGCGCGAAGCTGGGATCACCGAATTTATTTTTGTAACAGCGCGTGGAAAGTCGGCGCTGGAAGATTATTTTGACCGCGCACCCGAACTTGAAACCGCCTTGCGTAAGAAAAATAAAACTTCGCAACTGGCCGAATTGCGCCGCACTGATATGGAAAGTGGCGCGATCGCTTATATTCGTCAGCGCGAACCCAAGGGGCTTGGCCATGCTGTGTGGTGCGCGCGTCGGCTCATTGGTGATGAGCCCTTTGCCGTTATTTTGCCAGATGACGTTATCGAAGGCCCCATTGGCTGCCTTCGCCAGATGATTGACGCTTACGCCGAAACCGGGGGCAATATGGTTGCGGCCATGCGTGTGCCGCCGTCGCAAATTTCTAGCTATGGCGTATTGTCGGTTAAGTCGGATATGGGCGCGCTTTTGGCCGTTGATGACATGGTTGAAAAACCAAACGCTGCCGATGCACCATCGGATTTGGCGGTGATCGGTCGCTATATCCTGCACCCGTCGGTAATGCAGACGCTTGAACAGGCGCGCATCGGCAGTGGGGGTGAAATTCAACTCACCGATGCTATTGCGCAACAAATTCGTGACCATGACAACGTTTATGGCTTCCGCTTTAAGGGCCAGCGCTTTGATTGCGGCTCAAAGGCCGGGTTTTTGCAGGCAACCGTGGCCTTTGCGCTCGCCCGTCCTGATTTGCGCGATGAGCTTCAAGCATTTCTATCAACCTTAAGCGCGGCGTCGCACGCTGCGGAATAGCCCCATGCGTAGCTATGTGTTGGATGTTACGCGCAGCCTGTCACGCGTGGGTATGGGCGCTGCCACGGGTATTGACCGGGTTGAAGCGGCCTATATTCGCCATCTTTTAGCCGCCAATCAGCCGCATTATTTTTTGGCACGCGTTGCCGGTGGGTTTGTGCTGTTAGATCGAAACGGTATGGAAAAGCTGAACCCAGTTTTGCAGGGCCGCCAGCCGCCCGGAAAACAAGATCTTACGGCACTGCTATATCGCAAAGTTGCGCCTATGGCAGCACGCGCCCAGTCAGACTCACGTCGCTTCTCCATGGCACATGCGCCCCGTATCGGCTTGGCCAGAATGCTCGCAGCATCTGTCCCGCCGGGTTTTGCCTATCTAAATGTTGGCCATTCCAATCGGCAAGCCAAGTTGTGGAACGCCGTGCGCAATGGTGGTGCTGGCCAATGTTTGGCCATGTTGCATGACACGATCCCGCTAGACTGGCCGCAATTTGGCCGCGAAGGGCAAGCCGAAACATTTGCCGATAATTTGCGGGCGACATTCGCAGGCGCTTCAACCATTATCTGCAATTCGGATGACACAAAATCGCATGCGCAACGGTGGCTGGATGAATGGGATATGCAGGCAAGGTTGATAACCGTGCCCATCGGATGTGATCAGCTGTCCACGCCTTTCGCCGAATTCATTTCAACCCCGCGACCCGAATTTGTGGTCTTGGGCACGATTGAGCCAAGGAAAAACCACGCCTTATTGCTTGATGTTTGGTCCCAGCTTGCAGGTGATTCAACCCAGCCCGAATTGCACATAATCGGCCAGCGCGGTTGGCGAAATGAAGCCGTGTTCGCGCGGCTGGATCGTGACCCAATGATGGGGAACTGCGTTTTTGAACATGGCGCGCTAGATGATCGTGCCGTCGCCAGCCGCCTTCAGCGCGCACGCGCGTTGTTATTCCCCTCATTTGCTGAAGGTTTTGGCTATCCTCTGGTTGAAGCCTTGCAGCTTGGTGTGCCGGTTATTTGCAGCGATCTACCGGTATTTCGCGCCCTTGCAGGCAGTGCAGCCACCTATTTGCCGCCCGATAACGCAGCGGACTGGCTTGACGCTATTCGCAATTGCAGCCAAATCGCACCGACGCGCCCGGCAAAAATTGACTTTCCCAGCTGGGACAGCCATTTTTCATTCATTGACGATTATGTGCATAACTATTTTAAACGCTAACCCGAGGTCCATTTGCCCAGCCCAACCAGTATATGGCGCGCCTATCGGCAACGTCTGGTCCGCAAAGGCTGGCAGCTTCGGGCATTTTGGCGCAAGTCAGACCTGAAACGATTGCATTTGCGCGCGCCTCGCGCACAAAATGGCGCTATTTACGCGTTTTGTGTGCTGCGCAATGAATCACTCCGATTGCCCCATTTCCTCGACTATTATCGCAATCTGGGTGTTGAGCATTTTTTCATTGTTGATAATGGCTCCGCCGATGGCAGCACCGCATATTTGGCAGCACAAGAAGATGTTTCGCTTTGGTATACCGAAGCCAGCTATCGGGCGGCACATTTCGGGGTGGATTGGCTTAACCACCTGCTAAGCCGGTTTGGCCATGAGAATTGGTGCCTAACGGTTGATTGCGATGAATTGCTGGTTTACCCGCATGCTGACACGCGTGGCTTGCGCGCATTAACTGATTGGTTGGATACATCATCGCTGCGCAGCATGCCGGCAATGTTGCTTGATATGTATCCAGAAGGCACGCTGGAATCCCAAAGCTATGCTGCCGGGCAAGACCCGCTATCGGTGCTTACGCATTATGACGCCGCCAATTATGTATTCCACCGCGATGCGCAACATCGGCATTTATGGATACAGGGTGGCCCACGTCTGCGCCTAAATTTTGCTGACCAACCCCGGCTTGCACCAGCGCTCAACAAAATTCCTTTGGTCCGTTGGCGTTGGGGCTATGTCTACATTTCCTCAACGCATCTGATGCTGCCGCGCGTGATGAACATTACCTATGACGAACATGGTGGCGAACTTGTCAGCGGTGCGCTGCTGCATACCAAGTTTTTGCCCGATATTCTGACCCGCGCGCAGGAAGAAACAGACCGTGGGCAACATTATGACGGCGGGCGGGAATATCAGGCTTATGGCGAAACGCTTGTGGCGCAAACCCTGCTCTATTCATCTGAATCGAGTCGCTATGTTGGCTGGGCCAAACTCGAAGATGACGGGCTTATATCGTCAGGCGGTTGGGCATGAGCGTTGGCTTCTCAATCCTCGCGCATCGCAATATGTCACGCGTTGCCCAATTGGCCTGCGCCTTGGCTGATGCCGGCTTCCCCGTGGTATTACATGTGGACGCCGCAACAAAACAAGCCGATTTTGATTGGCTGCGCGCCCGATTAGCCCGCTATGACAGCATTTTATTCAGCCCACGTATGCGCAGCGCTTGGGGGCAGTTTTCGCTTGTTCAGGCGCAAATTGATGCTGCCGCGCTGCTGCTGGCGCGAAACCCAACACTGGGCCATGTTTGCCAGCTTTCGGGTGACAGCCTGCCCACGCGGCCGCTCGACGAATTTAAGCAGTTCCTTGCCAGTAAACCCGATGTTGATTTCATCGAAAGCGTAACCGCAGGTGCTGCGCATTGGATCAAGGGCGGATTGGAACATGAGCGGTTCACGCTGTATTTCCCGTTCAACTGGAAAACCCAGCGCCGTCGCTTTGATTTGAGCGTTGCCTTGCAGCGCAGGTTTGGCGTGAAGCGCAAAATGCCCGTGGGCCTTGTAGCGCATATTGGGTCGCAGTGGTGGGTGCTTAGCAGTCGGACATTGCGCGCTATTCTTGATGACCCACGGCGCGCCGCGTTTAATGCGTTTTTCAAACGAACCTGGATTCCCGATGAATCATACTTTCAAACCCTCGCGCGGCTGCATTCCAATCGAATTGAATCCCGCTCGCTTTGCTTTGCGCGGTTTGATTATGAGGGCAAGCCGCTGGTGTTTTATGACGATCATCTTGGCGGGCTTGAAAGCCTTGAGACGTTTTTTGCACGCAAAATCTGGTCCGGCGCAGATGCACTTTATGCCCGGCTGCTTGACCAATCGCGCCCGGCTTTGGCGCGGCAACCCCACAAACGAGAAGCGCTATTGCGCCAGGTCGCTGTGTCGGAACGCCGACGGTTGGATGGACGGCGCGGGCTGATGATGCAGGCGCGCCATGTTGGGCCCTATGCCAAAAATACGCGCGAAACAGCGGTGCCCTATGTGGTGCTGCAAGGGCTGGATGCGGTGTTTGATGACCTTCCCGAATGGCTGGAAGCACAAACTGGCCAACGCGCGATGGGACGAATTTTTTGCCAAGACGGTGCCCAATTTGGTGGTGGTGCACAGGTTGGCCCGGGCGGGTTATCATCACTCGCCGTCGTGCGTGATTATCGACCCGTTGAATATTTGCGCAATTTTGTTTGGGCGCAACGCAACGCAGTGCCAGTTTTCCAATTTGATTTGGCCGATAACCCAAAAATTGCGCGTGCAATTGAGATTGATTCCAATGCGCGTATTTTGCACGTCCGTTCAGCTTGGTTATTGCAATTGATGCGCCAAGATCGGGCTGACCCGATTGCGCTACGCGAGCAGGCGGCAATGGCTGTTGCGCAGGAAAAAGAACATCTGCGCCGCCTGATGCGCGAAAGTTGCCCCGCCCGCGCGTTTATATTGCCACTTGGGCAGGTGTTGGCCAATCCGACCAGCATTTTAATGCCATTGGTGCAACTAATGGCGCCGGGGCGGTCGGTGCAGCCCTTGGAACTGCCGAAAGTTGCCTTGCCAGCCGGGTTGGGCCAATTCATTGCCGAGCTTAAAAACGGTGGCGTAAACCTAACCTATAATGATGACGGGCAAGATCTCCGCAGCGACACCCAGCAACAGCGCGCGCGCTTGCTATCATGAAGGCGCGTCCCTATGACCGGTTTGTCATTTTCGGCATTATGCGCAGTGGGTCCAACCTGCTGGAGCGATTTTTAGACCAGTATGACGGGCTGGCCTGCCATGGCGAACTGTTCAACCCCATATTCATTGGCCGATCCGGGCAATCTTCGCTTTTCAACATTTCGGTTGCCCAACGCCACGATGACCCTCTTTCACTGCTCGCCGCAATTGACGCAGCGCGGCCCGACCAAATCAACGGCTTACGCTATTTTCCAGCTCATGATGCGCCTGCACTTGATGTTTTATTGACTGATCCACGATGCGCCAAAATCATCCTAACGCGCGATCCGCTTGAATCCTTCGTGTCACAATGTATTGCGGAATATAGCGATATTTGGCTTATCGGGTCAGAGAAAGACCGGATGCCCGTGGCTGTGCCGATCAGCCCCGCAAAATACCGGAGCTATCGCAACACCCGCGAGCAATATTTCAGCCAAATCCGCAATGTCCTTGCTCGCAATGGCCAACGGGCCTTTGAGATAGACTATGCAGATATTTTAAGCCTCGATGCCGTAAACGCATTGGCCTTGGCCATTGGCGCTAAAGCACCTCTTGCCGTGCTAAAACAGCCTATCAAGCGGCAAAACCCCGGCCCCTTGCATGCCAAAATCAGCAATTATGCTGAAATTGCAGCTGAACTCGGGTTGCCGCAGGCCGAAACGTTGCCCAGCCCGCAAATAATAGCGCCCGCCGATGACCCGGTGAATTGGGTTTGGACGCGCCATTATTACAGCTGCAAGCATATCCCGCTGGCCTTTGCGCCGTTGCTGGCAAATACCAAACAGCCGCTGGTAACGTGGTTAGCCCTGCTACCGGGCGAAAGCCAAACCGGCCTGCATTTGCACCAGTTGGACGCCTGGCAAAAATTTCATAACCCTCCGACGGTTCTCAGCATTCTACATCACCCACTTGATAGGCTGTATGACGTTTTTATGAGCAAGATTTTTAGCACCGCACCCGATGCGTTTTTGAAAATCCGGCGCATTCTGGAACGCAGGTTTCAGTTCTATTTACCCGAAAATGCCCGGATATTTGACCGTCTGGCTTATAGTTTGGACGACCACCGCACAGCATTTCAGCAGTTTTTGGTTTTTATCGCCGCCAATCTGCGCAACGAAACCGATATCCGGCAAGACGGGAATTGGCTGCCCCAAGCGCGCTTGACTGACATTTTTGCGAACATCCTGCCGATTACAAAATTCGTCAGCGTCGCCAATTTGGATGTAGAAATTCCAAATGTTGAAATGGCCCTCGATCTGCCCAAAACATGGGCGCGGCTACAACGCTACCCGCATTCGCGCCACATATATGAGCTGGCAGACATTTACGACGCGCAAACAGAAGCGCTTGCACAAGCCGCCTATCATGAAGACTATTCGCGGTTTGGATTTGGCGACTGGCAACCGGGCTATGCGGCTTTTGACGCCTCATTGCCGGTCAAAATATCATAAATCAGTGCGGCATCGGCATCTTGTGCGCGTAGTTTTGCACAGATTGATGCATCGCGCAGAGCACGAGACACCCGCGCAAGGGCCTTCAAATGCGCCGCGCCAGCGTTTTCCGGGGCCAGCAGCACGAATACAAGGTCAACGGGTTGCCGATCAACCGAGTCAAAATCAATGGGCTTGGCGAGGCGCACGAAGAAGCCGCGCACCTCGGTTAATGCTGCCAGACGGGCATGTGGAATTGCAACGCCATGCCCCATGGCGGTGGGGCCAAGCGATTCGCGGTCCTGCAGGGCTTGATAAACCTGTTCAGTATTCAAGCCATAAAGCTCAGCGCAATGCTGGCCAAGATCTTGCAACAGTTTTTTCTTGCTCGTCGCCTTTTCAGACGTGCGAATGGCTGCGGGCGAAAGAATATCCTGTAGGTCCACGAATCTGCCTTTTTCTACTTCCGCGCCGCTTTAACTCAAATTGCGCGGGTCAATCCAGCCTATATTTCCATCTTCGCGCATATGAACAACATTGACACCACCATGTTTCGAATTTCTGAACACCAACATCGACGCGCCAGCCAGTTCCATCGCCATTACAGCTTCGCCAACCGACAGCGTCTGAACCGGCGTTTGCATTTCAGCAACGATCATCGGTTGCAGGCTTTCAGGCTCGTCAGCATCGCTGCTTTCACTCGACAATATATAGGAAGATGCGCCAATGGTTTCAATTGGGTCTTGCCGATCTCGGTGGTGGTCTTTTAGGCGGCGTTTGTAGCGGCGGAGCTGCTTTTCAAGCCGATCAGCAGCCCCATCAAATGCGCCATAAATATCGCTATTTTGAGCCTTGGCTTGGGCTGTCATGCCGGTGGACAAATGCACTGAGGTATCGGCGACAAATTCATGTCGATCCTTGGAAAACGTGACAATCGCCTCTGTCGGGCGTTCTGCAAATTTGGCGACAATTTCTGCCAGACGTTCGTTAACACGGCCCGTCAGCGCATCGCCAACATCCATGTGTTTTCCTTTGACCGTAACTCGCATAGCTATTCCTTCTCTTTCTCCCGCCAGATTTGGCAAGGCTTCCAAGGCCGTCACTTCGGAATTGCGCGCATGGGCAACTGCCCAGCTTCAGCCTTCAACCCGTGAAGGGGTGTCGTTCTGACGACGGCGCTGAACCGATGATGATATGCCCATGACACCACGATATTTGGCCACGGTCCGGCGCGCAATATCAACACCGCTTGCGCGCAAAATTTTCACCAGATCGTCATCGGAAAGCGGTTTTTTCTGGTTTTCTTCATCAATAAGGCGTTTAATTCGCGCGCGGATGGCAAAAGCGCCAAACTGGCCATCGCCCGCGGTTGCCGCCAATGCTGCGGTAAAAAAATACCTCAACTCAAATGTCCCCGCGCGGCAGGTCAGGTATTTTCCGTTAACTGTTCGGCTGATGGTTGATTCGTGCAGGGCCGTTTTTGCAGCGATGTCGCGCAATGACAACGGGCGCATCTGTTCGGCACCAAACTCAAAAAACCGGGCTTGATGTTCGACGATGGCTTCAGCCACTTTACGAATGTTTTCCGCCCGTTGCTGCAGGGCACGAACTAGCCAATTCGCCTGATCCAGCCACCCTTTGGACATTTGGGTTTTACCGGTCCGGCTTTTGCCCAACGCCGCAGCATAGGCCCGATTAATGCTAATTTTGGGCAGTGTTTCAGGGTTTAATTCACAATGCCATTGGCCAAACGTATCCCGCCGAACAAAGATTTCGGGCACTATAACGGGGGACAAATCATCTTGAAACGCGCCGCCGGGGCGTGGATTTAGCGCACGAATTCGGCTTAGCGTGGCCTGCAATGCTGCGCCATTTAACCCGCTTATGGCCGCCAATTCTGCCTCATCACCACGCGCAAGCACATCAAGACGAGCTATAATTTTGGTGCTCGCAGCATCTAAGGCGCCTATTTCAGCAAGCTGGAGCGCAAGGCATTCGCGCAAATCGCGCGCGCCAACGCCGCTTGGCTCACAGCTTTGTAATAGGCGCAGCGCCTGTTCAACCTTGGCCAACGGCACATTTACGCGCGCGGCAATTTCATCCAAGGGCGTGCGCAAATAGCCATCGGGCTCAAGCTCTTGCGCCAAGTTCCGTGCCAGTGCAATTTGCTCATCACTGGTATTGGCCATGCCAAGTTGCGCTGAAATATGGGCGGCGAGGCTGGTTGGCGCGGCTGGCAAAGCGTCAATATTCAGCTCTCCACCTGCGTTGCTTTCAGTCGGTTGCACAAGTGCCGGTGCCGCGCGCGTTGGCGCAGCCAAGTCCTCATCGCTTTGCAATAGCGGGTTGTTGTCAAGCGCCTCACGCAACTCAACCAACAGGTCTTGATGGGTCATATGCAATAATTTCAGCGCCTGACGCAGTTGTGGCGTCATGCTCAGGCGCTGGGTTTGGCGCATCTCAAGGGACGGGCCGATTCGCATATTGTCTCCGGCTAGGCGGTTAGGTGCAGGTTAGATGCGGAATTTCTCGCCAAGATAAACGCGCCGCACATTGGCATCCTGCACCACTTCTTCTGGAGTCCCGCTCATCAACATTGTACCATCATGCAAGATATAGGCCCGATCAACAATATCCAGCGTCTCGCGCACATTATGATCGGTGATCAGCACACCCAAGCCTCGCAATTTTAGTTGCGCAACAAGGTTGCGGATTTCGCCCACCGCGATCGGGTCCACCCCGGCAAAGGGTTCATCCAACAGCACATATTTCGGAAAGCTAGCAAGGCAGCGTGCAATTTCAACGCGCCGCCGCTCACCTCCAGAAAGGGCCACCGCCGGCGAGTGGCGCAAATGCGTGATCGAAAACTCCCCCATCAGGGATTCAAGCTCACGCTGGCGCAGGCCGCGGTCGTGCGTCGAAACCTCTAAGATCGCGCGGATATTGTCTTCAACCGTCATCCCCCGAAAGATCGAGGCTTCTTGCGGCAAATAGCCAATGCCAAGTTTTGCGCGGCGATACATCGGCAGCATCGAGGCGTCGATCCCATCAATTTCAATGACGCCAGCATCTGGGTTCACCAGCCCAGCAACCGAATAAAAACAGGTTGTTTTGCCAGCGCCGTTTGGCCCTAATAGCGCCACAACTTCACCGCGATGCAATTCAAGCGACACATCGCGCAACACCGGGCGCTTCTTGTAAGACTTGGCCAGATTGCGCACGATCAGCCCCGACGGGCTGGCCGATTCGGTTGGCGCTACAGCAGGGGCGTCTTGCATCAATTACCCTCAGTGCGGAAAATCGTTTGAACGCGGCCTTCAACACGGGCCGTGCCCGCAGCAAGGTCAATGCGCAACCTGTCCCCCGACAAGGCACTTGGGCCTTGGGTTAAGATGACGCTGCCTTCTATAAGAATTTGGCCAGTCACCAAGTCATAATAGGCGGTATCGCCTTCGGCGGTTTCGCGGCCGTTGCTAAGCAATACTCCACCGCTAGCACGAAGCGCGGCAATTTTGCCTGCCTCTTGGGCATAAACCACTTCCACTATGGCGGCCGTGAGGCGCAAATCACCCACACCGACTTGAACATTGCCTTCAAACACAGCGGTCCCGCTGGCTTGGTCAACCGTTAGCGAATCGGCTGAAACTTCGACATCTTGCGCCTCCCCGGCGGGCAGGCCTGCAAATGGGAGTTCGGCACCTTGTGAAAACCCCGGTGACGCCATGGCCAGCAGCGCGCAGGCTGCCAGTGGTCGCATCAGACGCATTATCATTCCGGGGTTCCTTCCTGTTGTACATTAACTTGTTGGCTCAGTTTCAACCTAACGCCTTCACTAAACCAAAGCACCCGATTTTCTGTGCCAGATTGGTTCATTTCAAAGCGACCGGCAATAATTTCGCCAAGTGGGCCTTTGCCGTCGAGCACCGTGCCATCAATATTTCCGGTCGACAGGTCGGCATTCATTGTTTCCAAACGGCCACGATATCCATCTGATGTTGATAGCGCGCCACCTTCGGGCATGGATATCCGGTTATCTGAGATGAAGAAAAATGCCGTTGGTGCGATGATTTGGGCTTCTTGCCCGGATACAAATTTTGCTGAACCTGAGAGGCGCGAAAACTCTAATACATTCTCACGGGTCAAATCGGGCGCAATGCGCGTAGTTGAAAAGCTTAGGTAATCACCCTGCATTGTAGCCCCGGCAAATCGGGCGCGCGTTAGCGCGTCAGTATCTTCAAGCGCATCAAAATCTTCGGAGGTAAACACAAGAGAATTGTCAAACCCGTCGTCATCACCCAGCAAAAATACCGTTGAGAGAATGCTTAGCGCCACCAGTGGCAACAGCACTTTGACAACGCCAACAAACCGCGAGTAGCGGGCGGATCTTCGTTGGCGCTGTTGCTGGCGTTCGGGCATTCAGATCCTCAATGAGCAAAAATATCTTGGTCCGGCCAGCCCGCCAAATCCAGCAGCGCGCGATGCGGCAGGAAGGTATAGGCGGCCTGCGCCAAATCCATCCGGTCTTCGCGGTTGAGCATGACATCAAGCGCATCCTTAAGCGCGTGAAGATACAAAACGTCAGACGCCGCATAAGCAAGCTGTGCATCAGACAGGCTTTCAGCGCCCCAATCAGACGTTTGCTGCTGCTTAGAAACATCAATACCGAGCATTTCTTGCAATAGGTATTTTAGCCCGTGCCTGTCGGTAAAGGTCCGCACCAGTTTGGCGGCAATTTTCGTGCAATATACTGGTGCGGTTAGCACATTGAACCGGTAATAAAGCGCAGCAATATCAAACCGGCCAAAATGGAACAATTTTAGCACGTCCGGGTTCGCCAATAGCGCGCATAAATTGGGAGCTTGTGTTTGGTCGGGCGAGATCTGCACCAAATGCGCATTGCCATCGCCGCCCGACAGTTGAACAAGGCACAGCCGATCACGCTGCGGCACCAGGCCCATCGTCTCACAATCTATCGCAACAATTGCGCCCAAATCTAAATCATCAGGCAGGTCGCCTTTGTATAAATTATTTGCCATTTAATGCCCCTGTGTTGCCTTCATATAGGCGTGGAATTGCCGAAATGCCAATGGTTTACCACAGCAATTAGGGGCGCAAGCGGCAATTGGCGCAGGCATTTGGCGGATTGACGTGTTAAGTAGCGCTAAATCGGTACAAGGACATGGTATGACCCAATCGCAACGGCCCGGCCCGCATAACCGCCGCCTTCTTGCAGGCCAGCGCAGTGAGGTGGTGATTGCGGATATTCAAGGCGAAACAACCACTGTCATCTATGACTCAGACCAATTGATAGAAGCGCCAAACTGGACGGCGGATGGCAAATGGCTGGTCTATAATGCCGATGGGCGTTTGTTTCGATTGTCCGCCGATGGACAGTACGGGCCGCACCGCATTAACACCGCACCAATTGAAAACCTGAACAACGACCATATCCTTTCACCCGATGGGCGGTTAATTTATCTAAGCGCCAATGATGGGCATCTCTACGTCTGTGACATTAAGGGCAGCGTGCCGCGCCGTGTGTCGCATGATATGCCTGCGGCACAGCAATATCGATATTACTTGCATGGAATTTCGCCCGATGGTGCAACCTTAGCCTATGTCGGGCTAGAACGCCGCGCCGATGGCAGCACCATGACCCGCATTGCCACGCAACCCGCCGAAGGTGGCGAGGTTGTGCATCTGACCAACGGCGCTCGCCCCGTGGATGGGCCGGAATTTTCGCCAGATGGCCAATGGATCTATTTTAACTCTGAAGCCGCCGCAACCTGCCCCGGCCATGCGCAAATATTTCGTATGCGGCCCGACGGGTTCGGCGTTGAGCAGCTAACTTTTGATGAGCGGGTAAACTGGTTTCCGCATCTTTCCCCAAATGGCGAAGTCATGGCCTATATCAGCTTCCCACCGGGCACCGAAGGCCACCCAGCGGATTGCGATGTTATCATTCGTTTGGCGACTGTGGATGGCACAGCCACGCGCGATATTGACCGGTTCAATGGTGGGCAAGGCACGATCAACGTGCCGTCATGGGCACCTGATTCAAGCCGCTTTGGTTATATTCGCTACCCAACTGGCCGCTAAACCTTTACATATTTTCGCCAGTCATGCTCCTCCACAAATCCTAACATTTCGCGGATTTTGCGGTTGGAAAACAGGGCCTCATTTTCGGCAAGCTCGCGGGTGATTGCCACTCCGGGAAAGAAACGTGCGGCCAGTTCGGCGCTGGGAATGTTAACCGAGTTTGTGTCATTGCCTGCATTAAACACCTGAAAGCCAAGCCCGTTTGTTTCAATACAGAGATGCACAATCTGCCCCAAATCGCGTGCATCAATATAGCAAAACGCATTGCGGCGGCGCTGTTCAGGCGCGTCAAAAAAACCCGGAAAGCGGTCATATTCATCGGGCTCAATAACGTTCCCGATGCGCAGCGCATAAATATCAGCGCCAGACCGGCGCTGAAAACTACGCGCCGTCACCTCATTCAACACTTTGGACAGGCCATAGCTATCCATCGGGTCAACGTCATAATCTTCTTCCAGCGGCAGGCTATGCGGGTTCACCCGGCCATCAGAAAAGCATACCCCATAGGTTGTTTCGGATGAGGCGATGATAATTTTTCGCACACCAAGCTTGATGCCCGCCTCGATCACATTATAGGTGCCGATGGTGTTCACGCGGAAGGTTTCATTGTCAGGCCACATACGAATGCGCGGCACAGCAGCGAAATGCACTATCGCATCAAAGGTCGGTGGGCCGTCGCCACTGTCAAGGTCGCTCCATGAAGAATAGCTGGTGAGCGCGTTAAACATTTGGCCCGATTGGGTAATATCGGCAAACAACGTATCAACGCCCGGATGATCAAGCGGCACTTGATCTACATTCAGCACGCTATGGCCTTGGTCGATAAGGTAAGCAATAACATGCTTGCCCGCCTTGCCAGACCCGCCCGTAAATAGAATTCGCTGTGGCTTGGTCATCGCTTTCACCTATTGGTTGTCTCGCTGGTAAATCCAGTCATGGTCCGGGTGGTTTTTGAACCGCCATTTTCGCAACGGCCCCGCCATGACGTTAAGGTAGTACATCTCATAACCATGAGGCGCTCCGCAAGGGTGATGGCCGCGCGGCACAAGCACCACATCATGGTTTTCAACTGCCATAGTTTCATTCAGGCTACCATCTTCGGTAAACACCCGCTGAAACCCAAACCCTTGGCTGGGGTTAAGCCGGTGGTAATAGGTTTCTTCCAAATAGGTCATATGCGGGTAGTCATCTTCGTCATGGCGATGCGGCGGATAGGATGACCAATTCCCAGCAGGGGTAAACACTTCTGTCACCAGCAGGCTATCGGCTACATCCACGCCCTCCATGGCGATGTTGTGAATGTGGCGCAGGTTGCTGCCAGTTCCGCGCGGGGTTAACTGTGGCTGATCTAAAATGCGCGCTGGGTGCCCGCCCTTGCCCGGTGCAGAACACACGGCCAATGTGCAAGCGGTCGTGGCGCGGGCAGACCAATTGGACCCGTTAGGCACATAGGCGCAATGCGGGGGAAGGTGTTCAAATACATCCATCCGCGCGCCCATTTCACCAAAATTTTGCCCGCCGGCCACAATTTCAGCTTTGCCTTCAACAAGCACAAGTATCACCTCACGCCCTGCGGTTTCAGCCGCCACCCGTTCACCTGGTGCCAGCCGGTAAAGATCAAACCCCACATAGGTCCAATTGGCGCCTTCAGGTGTGATCGCGTGCAATTGACCAGTTTTGGCCAGTGGTTTGCGTAGCAAATGGCTCATTAATTGCCCCCTTCATCGGGGCCGCGCAATGCAAAAGCCCACACACAATAGGCCCCAAGCGCACCGACAATAAGGCCCCAAAATGGGGCGCCCAAAGTAAATTCAAACACCGCCCAAACCAAACAGATCACCGTCACCGCAATGCGCCGCCAGACGGGTCGCCAGAATGGGTGGTTGGTGTCAATCAGCATTGCAGCCCCGCCTATATTAATGAACGCGCGGCGCGCCCGGCTTCATATTTTTCACGTGCGGCATTCACGCTTGGCCGGGAGGAGACTTCGGGCACACCAACTTCCCACCAACTGCCACCGGGTTCGGTTGTTGGGTAGGGGTCGGTATCAATCACCACAACAAACGGACCATCGGCTAATTTGGCTTGGGCCAATGCATCCTCAAGTTCAGCAATTGATGCCGCCTTCACCGCTGTTGCGCCCAATGATGCCGCATGGCCAACAAAATCAATATTGCTTGGGTTTGTGTGGACGGAATGGGCAAGCAGATTGTTAAACTCTGCCCCACCCGTGCCCATTTGCAACCGGTTGATACAGCCAAACCCGCGATTATCAGTTAGCACGAGGGTGATCTTGATGCCCATCATGGCCGCTGTCGCCAATTCTGAATTCATCATCAAATAGCTGCCATCACCGATCATGCATATCACATCAGAATCGGGCTGCGCCATTTTGATGCCAATCGCACCGGCGACCTCATACCCCATGCATGAAAACCCGTATTCCATATGATAGCTGCCCGGTTTGCCAGCCTTCCACAACTTGTGCAATTCGCCCGGCATGGTGCCAGCGGCCCCCATAACAACGGTATTTGGCCCAGCAGAACGCTGCACCGCGCCGACAACCTGCATATCGGTCGGCAGGGCATTCACGTGTTCCGGTGGGTTGGTCAGCGGGTCAACAGCTTCAAACCATTTGGCTTTGGCGGTTGCGTCACCCCCTTGATAGGATTGCGCGCCAAGCAGGCCGCTTAGCGCCGTCATGCCCGCATTCGCATCACAACACAGTGGCATCGCGCCGTGTTTCATCGCGTCATAGGCCTGCACATTCAGGCTAACCAACTGCCGGTTTGGTGCGGAAAATACTGACCATGACCCGGTGGTAAAATCTTGAAACCGGGTCCCCACGCCAATGACAACATCAGCTTGCGCGGCAGCATCATTGGCACAAGCGGCACCGGTTACACCAATCGGGCCAAGGTTAAGTGGATGGTCCCAAGGCAGCGCAGATTTACCAGCTTGGGTTTCAATCACTGGAATATTGTGGCGCTCAGCAAAGGCCTGCAAACCCGCCGTCGCTTGGCCATAATGCACGCCGCCACCGGCCACGATGATGGGTGATTTTGCCGATTTCAATATCGCCGCAACATCAGCCAACTCGGCAGGGTCCGGCTGCGGTTTGCGCATACGCCAAACGCGCTCTTCAAAGAATTCAATTGGCCAATCAAACGCCTCGGCCTGCACATCTTGGCAAAACGCCAAAGTCGCTGGGCCACATTTTGCGGGATCGGTTAGCACGGCCATGGCGCGTGGCAAAGCCGTCAGCAAATGTTCTGGCCGCGTAATACGATCATAATAACGGCTGACGGGGCGAAAACAGTCATTCGCGCTCACAGTGCCATCTTCAAAATCTTCGACCTGTTGCAATACGGGGTCGGGGCCACGACTGGCAAAAACATCGCCGGGTATTAAAAGCACTGGCAGCCGGTTTACATGCGCCAGCGCGGCGGCAGTTACCATATTGGTTGCCCCCGGCCCAATGGAGGACGTGACCGCCATCGCGCGTTGACGGTTTGACTGTTTGGCAAAGGCAATCGCCGCATGCGCCATGCTTTGTTCATTATGTCCACGATAGGTGCGCAATTCATCGCGCATGCCATAAAGCGCCTCGCCCAAACCCGCTACATTTCCATGGCCGAATATGGCCCAGACACCCGCAAAATATCGTTCGCCCGCGTTATTTCTCTGGGCTGCCAAGTATCGCACCATAGCCTGTGCGGCGGTCAGTTTTATCGTGGTCATGTTTTCATTCCAGTATTTCTGCCAGTTTTATGGTGCGGCCATCAGCGATTGATTTGAGCGCCGCGTCCGCAAGCGCAAGCGCCATCAGCCCATCATGCCCCGTAGTTGGGGCATCAGTGTTTTGTTCAATCGCGGCTACAAAAGCTGCAATTTCGGCAGCATAGGCCGCAGTGTAGCGCGTCATAAAGAAGTCAAGCAATGGCGGGCGGGTAAAGCCTTGGCCATTCGCCACGGTGATTCGGGCTTTATGTGTGTTATCCAATGCGACCATTCCGGCAGCGCCATGCACCTCAACCCGCTGGTCATAGCCATAACTTGCGCGCCGCGAATTTGTGATAACACATTGCCGCCCGCTGGCCGTGCGTAACAACACATTCACGCTGTCAAAATCGCCAAGCTCGCCGATTTTCTCATCAACCAGTACCGAACCGGCCGCCTGAACAGTGTCAACCTCTTCGCCCAACATCCAGCGTGCAATATCAAAATCATGGATCGTCATATCGCGGAAAATACCACCCGAACGCGTAATATAGTCATAGGGCGGCGCGCCTGGGTCACGGCTTGTAATGGTTACCATTTCAACCTTGCCAATTTCACCGGCATCTATTGCGGCTTTTACGGCGGCGAAGTCTGGGTCAAACCGGCGGTTGAACCCAACCATCAGACGCCCATTTTTTGCCGCAACTGTTTTGAGGCAGGCCTTAACGCGCGCAAGCGACAGGTCTATCGGCTTTTCGCAAAACACTGCTTTGCCCGCCCGAACGAATTGCTCAATCAGGTCGGCATGCATGTCGGTTGGAGTGCAAATAATAACCGCATCAATATCGGCGCTGGTGGCAATTTCATCAATGCTGCGAATATCACAGCCATAGGCAGCCCGCACCGATTGGGCCGCCGCCAACACCGGGTCGGCAATTGCGACAAGTTGCGCCCCATTAACCGATGCGACGGCCTTGGCATGCACTTGCCCAATGCGCCCTGCGCCCAACACGCCAAATTTTATAGTCATTTCTATGCCCCATTCTGTTGCAGCCGCGCTTGCGCGAATCCTGCACCAAACAAGCCGTTGATTGAGAGCAACGTCAATGAGACTTTGCAAAGGTTTATCCGCCATGGGCCTAGCAGTGCCTGCGCTACCACCGCATCTGACAACGCTAAATTGGCTTAGTGCAGGTTATTCGGCTTGGACAAACTCACCATCAATCGGCAGTGTTTTCGGTGCTTTGGGGGCTACAGGCTTGGGTTTGCGGCGGCGCACCCATGAAAAGAACCGCTTAAAACGGGCCTTAAACACAGACGGCGCTGTAACCAATACCGGCACCATGACCAACGTAAGCACGGTTGAAAATAACAGCCCCGACACCAGCGCGGCGGCAAGGTGAACAAACAAAATCCCCGCAAGCCCACCGAACACGATTTCGCGGCGGATAAAGTCAAATTCAATATTCATGGCCATCGGAATCACGCCAAGCGCCGTTACGACCGCCGTCAGCAAAACCGGGCGGATACGCTGTGCCACAGTCAGCAGCATGGCCTTAATCGGCTCCACCCCGTCATCTCGGTTATAATGGTTATAAGTATCAATCAGCACGATCCCGTTTTTGACAACAATCCCTGTGAGGGCCACAATGCCAAGCCCTGTCATGATCGCTGAAAAAGACATGCCGGTAATCAGCATGCCCAACAACACACCTGAAACAGACATAACCACTGTCGAAAGTGTCACGAAAACTTGGTAAAAACTGTTATATTCAAGCAGTAGAATGCCAAAAATCAGGAACATCGCGCCCGCAAAGGCCTTCATGATAAACGCGTTGGTTTCGGCGGTTTGCTCAGCCGCACCACCATAAATGATTTCGACATCACCCGGCCAAACCTGAGTCGCCTGCCATTCTTTGATCAGCGCAATCTGGGCATCAGACGCCAGTTCAGGGGGCAGGTTCGCCGCCACATTCATTGAATAAATGCCATTGCGCCGGGTAATATTGCCCACAGCCGGTTCCACCGTGCGGACCAAGAAGTTGGAAATCGGCACCAAACCATTGGCTGTCGCAATCCGAATATTGTCGAGCGCATCAAAACTACGTTCATCCATTGGAAGGCGGACAACGATATCCAACTCGTCAATCGAGTCATCGGGAAGGTAATTCCCGATCACGACACCGGTGGTGACAAGTTTAATATAGGGGCCCAAATCGCGCAGACCGATGCCAAATTTTGATGCCTCAGCCCGATCAAAGGTGAGCCGCCAATCAATGCCCGGCGCCGGTCGTCCGTCTTCAATATCCACCGCACCGGGGATTTGGGTTTCGATATAATTACGCACCATCTCAACCGCTGGGGCCAAGTCTGCATAATGGTTAGACTCCAAGCGCAGGTTGATATCTTTACCCGCGGGCGGGCCGCCTTCCTGAATGGAAAGCTGAATTTCGAGCCCCGAGATACCGGCAGTGCGCGCCCGAATATCGGCAAATATTTCCTCCGCAGTTACCCGTGATTGCCACGGCTGAAGCTGCAATTGCAATGTGCCGATAGTATCGGGCGGTGAGCCGTCACCACCCCCAAAGGACATGATGATGTCTCGAATTCCCGGCACTTTAAGCACCTCATCTTGCACTTCCAGCAAGAAATCGCGCAGCTCAATGGGTGAGTAATTGCCGCGGGTCACAACAGAAACTGTGCCATATTCCGGTTCGCTTTTTGGAAAGGCCTCAACGCCAGTGGGGTGCTGTGCGAAATAAAAGAAGATGCTGAGAACGATGGCAAACCCACCGGTCAGAGTCAGGAATGGTGCAAGCAGCAGCCGCGCCATGATCCGCACATATATTCCCGTCAGTCCGCGCACCTTTTTGGCGTCAAACTTTTCAGGATACATCACGATATCGGCTTTTTCCTTTTCTTCGGGCGAGATCTCATTCTTGGCGATCATCGCGCCAATCACCGGCATAAAAATAAGCGCCGAAACCAGCGAGGCGATCATCACGATGATGACCACGATGGGCAGATAAGACATGAACTTGCCGATTAGCCCCGGCCAAAACAACAATGGAACAAAAGCACCAAGTGTTGTGGCTGTGGCCGAAACGACAGGCACAAACATTTTGCGCGCCGCCATGATAAATGCCTGTTTGCGCGGCACGCCTTCCGAAAGCTTTCGCTCAGCATATTCAACAACCACAATCGGGTCATCCACCAGCACGCCCACCGCAATGACAAGGCCAAACATAGTCATCATATTAATGGTCATGCCCAGCGCATTCAGCACCAAAAACGCAATCATAAAGGAGATGGGAATCGACATGCCGATCATAATCGCCGGGCGCACACCCAAAGTGGCGATACACATGATAAGAACCAGCACGACGGCAGTCATCACCGCCGCTTCAAGCGAGCGATAAAGATTTTTAGTGCTGACCGATTGGTCAAGCAAAAAGCTATGGCCAATCTCAACCGGCCAAGCTTGGGTAAAGGTGGCAACTGCGGCGCGAATTTCGTCCGACACGTCAATAACATTTGTGCCAAGGCGTTTGGTTACACCAAGCGTAATGGCGGGCGCTCCGTTGACATAGGCGTATTCGGTCGCGTCCTTAAACGTGCGTGTTACCGTGGCCACATCGCCAAACACCACAACCCTGTCGCCAATCGTCAAGATCGGCAGGTTATAAACCTCTTCAGCGGTAGAAATTAGGCCCGGTATTTCGACGTTAAAACTGCCCTGCCCATTATCAAGCGTGCCGCCAGCCACCATTGTATTGTTGCGCGCCAGCGCATCAAATATCTGCCCGGCTGTCAGCCCGTAGGCTTCAAGCCGAAGTTGGTCGATCTGAACTTCCAACACTTCTTCACGCGCGCCAGACATTTCAACCGTCTGCACATTGGGAATCGATTCCAATGCGTCACGCAATTCATTTGCGTGGCGAATTAGCGTCCGTTCGGGCACATCGCCATAGATCGAGACTGACAGCACCGGACGATCGGTAAATGAAATTTCGTTGACACTTGGTTCATCGGCATCGGCGGGCAAATCATTGATTACGCCATCTAGTTTGGCACGAATGTCCTGCAATGCCTGGTCTTTGTCGGCATTAACATTGAATTCCAAAAAGATCGACGCATGGCCAGTGCTGGCGGTCGTCGTAATATTTTCAAGCCCATCAAGGCCGGTCAGACGGTCCTCAATCGGCTTAGCTAATAGGCGTTCGGCATCTCCTGGTGAAATGCCCTGCTGGCTAACCGATACATAAAAGTAAGGAATATCAATCGACGGAAAGCTTTCCTTAGGCAGTGCTTGGTATGAGGTTAGGCCACCGATAAGCAGGATGAACATCAGACTTACGACGACGCGCGGCATGCGCAGAATACGTTCGATAAAGTCGATCATTGGCTGTGGCCCTCTGTCGCGGTCTCATCTGGGGTAACAACTGAGGTTTCTGGCACTGTGTCGTTCTCGTCGGTTGCCGCTACAATTTGGCCATCGGTCACATATTCTTGGCCGATGACAATCAGCTCGACAATCGGTGGCAAACCGCTAACCCAAGCGCCCTCACGGGCATCACGCAAAATTTGTGTTGGGTAAAACACAACAACGCCACCTTTAACCGCACGCAGGCCGAGCACGCCTTCGCTATTCAAAGTCATAATAGATTGTGGCACCAAATGCGCGGGGACGCTGCCTAAATTCACCGTCGCTTCGGCGGTAAGCCCATCCAAAATGGCATGATCGTCATTTGCAAATTCAATCTCAACTTCAAACGTCCGGGTCAGGGGATCGGCGCTTGCCGAAACGTAACGGACTTCGCCAGTGGCGATTTGGTCATTGATGGTGCGAATTTCGGCCTGTAACCCGGTATGGGCAAGGCCAATATGCACCTGCGGCACTGAGCCTATAAACAACATTGGGTTCAGCTGGATAATCCGCGCGCAAGATTGTCCCATATTCAACAAATCACCCACCTTGGCGATGGGTCGCTGGATGATGCCTGATACAGTGGCACGCACTTCTGTATTGCCGCGTTCAACTTCGGTATTGCGCAGCCGCACTTGGGCAGCTTCATGGTTGGCTTCGGCAGAACGTAGGGCAGCGGCCTGTGCCTCGGCGCTATTTTCCGAAACGAGGCCTTTGTCACGCAGGGCGGCATTAATTTCATAATCATTTTGGGCTTGCTGCAAGGCCGCCTCGGCCTGTGCCAATGCAGCGCGGGCTTGGTCAACCGATGCGGCGCGGGTGCCGCCATCAAGGGTGCAAACCAGATCACCTTCTTCAACATTTTGGCCGGCTGTAACATCAACAGAGCGCACCAAATCGCTGGTGCGCACCGTTGCGTCTACCGAACCATTCGCTTGTGTATGGCCACGAAGTTGCACACTCATCGGCATAAGTGAAATTGCGAAATGACGCGTGCGCACCGAACGTGGCGGCCCATCTTCATTCACCGTTAGCGCAATACGATCAGCAATGCTCAGCGCCGGGTTGTCAATACCTTCAAGTTGGTGCGGCTGGATGGCCATACCCGAAGCGTCAACCGCGTAGGTTATGGGGCCGCCATTTGGCTCTATCGCGCTCACGACGGTGACTTCACCATCCTCTGGGCCTAGCCCGCCACGCACCAAGGTGCCAGTCAGTAGCCAACCCCCTAGAACTAAAAGAAGAATTGCCGCAATTCCGTACGACTTCAACGCGCGCATAAGGTCCACCAGTCCAGATATATTTAACGCCTTGGCGTATAAGCCTAAGCTTGACACTTCACAACCATGCACACTATGCAATGTTTGCAGCATCTGCAACTATTACCCGGACAATGCCATGTCAAGCTTACGCGCACAGCGCCGCCAACGAACCACAAATACAATTCGCAAAGTTGCGGTGGATTTGGCCTATGAGCATGGGTTGGATGGCATAACCGTGGAAATGATAAGCGCGGCTGCGGGCGTTTCACCGCGCACGTTTTTTAACTACTTTTCCTTCCGCGATGCCGCGCTAACACCGCCAGACCTAGCATTTTCCGAGGTTGAAATCGCCCGATTCGCTGCCGCCGAAGGTAAGCTAACTGATGACCTTCTGACTTTACTTACGCCGGTGTTTGCAGCGCTTGGCGATGACCGGGAAACCTTGCAAAAATGCCATATGCTTGCACTAGATGCACCAAAACTTTTGGCCCATGCAAACAGTGTTTATCTTAAATTTGATAAGACAATCGCCGAAGTTCTGGCGCGCCGCCTTAAAACCTCGTTTGGCGATCCGGATACCGGGCATTTAGCAGCACTGATTACCGCGACCATCAAATGCGGCTTGGGTATTTGGGTGATGAGTGGGCAGGGCAGCGCGGCCGGCAATGTGCGCAAACGCTTGGTAGCAATGCCGCAGCTTGCTTCAGCCTTCATCGTTTAAAGGTTTAACCGGCAACGGCGTTTCGCGCGGTGGCACCCAGCCGCGTTCCGAACGTGACGCAAAGCCGGTACGCCCGCGTTTCATTTCCGCTTCCTGCGCTTCCAATAGCTCACGCGCTTTTGCGACATAAGGCGTGTTTTCGTGAATAGGAATGTCGGAGTTATACGGCGTCGCTAATGCACGAATCGCTTCACGATCAGCAATTTCAAAGTCGCGCACCAGTTTTTCAGCCTCATATGCGTGCATGCCAAGCGCTTGCAGTGCTGAACGGCCCGCTCGCACCGAGCTATCAAAGGTTTCGCGAATAATGTCACGACAGCCTGCTGCATAAAGCTCATAGACATGATTGCGGTCGGTCGCGCGGGCGACAATGTAAACATGTGGGTGGTTGTGGTGAACGTAATGCACCAACTGGGTCGCCTTTTCGCGGTCATCTATCGCCACAACCAACATTTTGGCCTTGGCAATACCGGCGGCATGCAAAAGGTCGGGGCGCGTTGCATCACCAAAATAAGCGCGCAAACCAAAGGTGCTCAGCATTTCAAGCTGTGCCGAGCTATGATCGAGCACAACTGTCGTATAGCCTCCACCGCGTAAAATACGGTTCACAACACCGCCAAACCGCCCATGGCCAGCGATAACGATTGTGCCTGTCTCAGCGATTTCATCGGCCTCCCGGTCTTGGTAAGCGGAATAGCGCGGGGCGATAACGCGATCATATAAAATGAAAAGCGCCGGGGTGAACAGCATGGACAACGCGACCACCAATAACAGCACATCTGCAGTCGCTTGCGGAATAACCGAATTGGTAACGGTGAACCCAAGGAGCACAAAGCCAAACTCACCCGCCTGCGCCAGCCCTAGGGCAAATAACCACCTATCCGCCCCCCGAATTTTGAACACCAAGCCCAGCACATAAAGCACGGCGCATTTGATGGCGATAACGCCAATCGTAAGCCCCAACACCATGGCGACACTGTCAAATAACAATGCAAAGTTAATGCCTGCGCCGACCGTCATAAAGAACAGCCCCAGAAGCAGACCTTTGAAAGGTTCGATATCGCTTTCCAACTCATGGCGATATTCGCTATTGGCCAGCACGACCCCAGCCAAAAACGTGCCCAGCGCGGGTGATAGGCCAACAAGGCTCATCAATAACGCGATGCCCACAACAATACCCAGCGCTGCCGCCACAAACAGTTCCCGCAGTTTGGCTTTGGATATGAAGCGGAAAATGGGGCTGGTTAAGAATGATCCGGCACCAATAACCGCGCCAACTGCGACCAGAGTAACCAGCGCACGTTGCCAGCCGGGCAGGGTTTCAATGAATAACGGGCCTGCCGCATGGCTGCCCTCGGCGACTTGGGCTGTGCTATGGGACAGGTCAACCAGTTCTGGCAGCGCAAGCAGCGGGATAAGCGCGAGCATCGGAATAACCGCGATATCTTGGAACAAGAGCACCGAAAAACTGCCCTGACCGCCGTCACTTTTCTGCAACCCCTTTTCGCCCAGCGTTTGCAGCACTATGGCAGTGGACGACAGCGCAAATACCAACCCGATGGCCAGTGCCACTGTCCATACCTGCCCCAAAGCCATGGCGGCCGCCATAATCACAAGCGCTGTCAGCGCAACTTGTAACCCACCAAGGCCCAATAATCGATGACGCATAGACCATAACAAGCGCGGTTCAAGTTCAAGCCCGACCAAGAACAACATCATCACCACGCCAAATTCAGCAAAATGTTGCAGGCTAACCACATCAACATGCAGTGCTGCCAAAAGCGGCGAAATGGCGATCCCCGCGATCAAAAACCCAAGGACAGAGCCAAGACCAAGCATGGTGGCAATGGGCACGGCAACCAAACCTGCCACAAGAAACAAAAATGTCAGCAGAAGAATATCGGTCATGACGGGGTGCTCTCGGCAATGGGCAGGGTATCAAAATGCAGCGCTGTGACTTTTTTAGCCGCAGAATAATCAAGCCGGTCATCGCGCAATGCCTCTAACAGTTGACGATAACCAGCAACATGCGGTGCAACAAGGTTGTCGGTTGGGGCATGCAAGGCGGCGTGCAATACATAGGGCGGCATATAGGTCATTTGGCACAGACGCGCTGTTTGTTCCAACGGGGTCAGGAAGGTTTGCAATGGGTAATGCTGATAGCCTTCTGGGCGATAGGCATCTTTTGGCCCGGCGGTTGTGATGGCCAGTTGCATTGCCTTGCCAGCCAACTTGTCGCCATCTTTGCCATAGGCAAAACCATACTCCAAAACCAAATCCAGCCATTCTTTGACGAGCGAAGGTGTCGAATACCAAAACAGCGGGAACTGAAAAACAATCACATCATGGCCAATCAGCCGCTGCTGCTCACGCTCAATATCGATATTGTGGCGCGGATATTCTGCATAAAGGTCAACAAAACTTACGTTTTCAAGCGCTTTGGCCGCTGCCGCCATATTGTGGTTCACATGTGAATGCTTGTCGCCCGGATGCGCATAATAAACCAATACCCGTTTCATAATTGCCTTCAACTGCACTGGATCGATAGCCTAGCGGCATTCGCGACAGGGTTAAAGCAGGCGCGCGGCAATTGCGCAAAACCGCTGGCCAATCTGCGCCGCAGTCCGCCGCAATCTTGCGCAAATAGCCCCGCATATACTGGACCTATCTTAATACCAGTTCAGCTTTTTGATATAGCCAAACATGCAGCGCCGCATTTTTTTGCCAAAGTGTCGTATATAAACCCGGTCAGCGCTACTATGCCCCTCAGTCTCGGTGGCAATGCACGGGTTCTGATGAACTAAGGCTTGGCATTGACCCGCCACGGGCTAACCTGTTGTGGTAAAATAAAATCATAAGGGAGACGAAAACATGAAATTTCCGAAATTACTAAAGGCAACTGTCGCCGCTGCGGCATTGTTGGGCGCCACCGCGCCAGCAATGGCTGAAGGCCACGGCTCAATTACGGTTGGCTATTTCCTGGAATGGCCGATGCCATTTGAATATGCCAAAGTTAACGGCACATATGACGAAGCCCTTGGCATGACAGTGAACTGGGTGAGCTTTGACACCGGCACCGCAATGAGCGCGGCCATGGCATCAGGCGATGTACATATTTCAGTTAGCCAAGGTGTTCCGCCCTTTGTGGTTGCAACATCAGCCGGTCAGGATTTGCAAATCCTTGACGTCGCTGTGTCCTATTCGGAAAACGACAACTGCGTTGTAAACGCTGCGCTGGAAATTGATTCGTCCAACGCCGGCGACCTTGCCGATAGTAAAGTTGCCGTGCCCCTAGGTACAGCAGCGCATTACGGCTTTCTAAGCCAAATGGCGCATTTCGGCGTAGACGTTGCCAGCCTTGACGTTGTTGACATGGCACCTGCCGATGGCGCCGCTGCGCTTGCACAGGGCTCTGTTGATATGGCCTGTGGTTGGGGTGGTGCGCTGCGCCGCATGTTTGAACATGGTAACGTGTTGCTAACCGGTGCAGAAAAAGAAGAACTGGGCATCCTGGTATTTGACGTAACATCAGCCCCCGCTTCTTTTGTTGCTGAAAACCAAGAACTTGTCGCCAAATTCCTGGCCGTAACCGCTGAAGCAAACGCCCAGTGGAACGAGGGTTCCATGATTGAAGAAATGCTGCCCGTAATTGCAGCAGACGCTGGTATGGACATTGAAGCCACACGCGCAACCATGGCGACCTTTGTGTTCCCAAGCGTTGAAGATCAGCTGTCGGCCAAATGGCTTGGTGGCGCGGCGCAGACATTCATGCTTGGCGTTGCTGGCGTGTTCGTAGCGTCTGGCTCGATTGACTCGGCCCTGCCGTCATATGAGGGCAATGTCAATATTGGTCCGCTGACCGAAGCCCACGGCATGTGATAATCGTTTGGGGCGCTAGCCATTGGTCAGCGCCCAAAATCCAACCGTTAGCACCTCGATGTGCGCGGGCATATAATTCTTTGGGGGAAGCCATGTCAGGCCTGAGCATTAAAAACCTGTCGATGCGCTTTGATCTGCCAAATGGAGGCTCGGTGCAGGCACTACAGGATGTGTCTATCGACCTTCAAAGTGGCGAACTCCTCTCGGTTCTTGGGCCATCGGGCTGTGGTAAAACCACATTGCTTAACATTGTCGCAGGCTTTCTGTCCCCAACCAAAGGCACGATCCATCTGAATGGTAAACCTGTACATGGCCCGGCTGCCGGGCGCGGCATGGTGTTTCAACAAGGCGCACTGTTTGAATGGATGTCCGTGCGTGAAAACGTAAACTTTGGGCCACGCATGGCTGGTAAAAAGCCGCGCGACTATGCTGACAACGTCAACCATTTGCTAGACGTCGTCGGTTTGGCTGATTTCAAAGACAAGGCAATTTACGAGTTATCTGGCGGCATGCAGCAGCGCGTCGCGCTGGCCCGCTGCATGGCGAATGATCCCGATGTTATTTTGATGGATGAACCGCTGGGCGCGCTCGACGCGTTGACCCGCGAAAAAATGCAAGGCTTGGTGCTGAAGCTATGGAAAGAAACCGGCAAAACCATCATCCTGATTACCCATTCGGTAGAAGAGGCGCTGTTACTCGGCGAACGTTTGCTGGTTATGGCACCACGCCCCGGACGCATCCACAAAGAATACCGATTGCCCTTTGCCGAAGCCGGCGTTGGGGCTGATCTTCGTGATATCAAGAAAATGCCGGAATTTGGCCACACACGTGAGGAAATTCTGGGAATGATCTGGGATATGGAAGAAGAAATTATGGGCCGGACGGAGGGGGTATAATCATGGAACTTCTCGGTCAACTGGCTGGTGAACTTGGCGGCGTGTTAGCAACAGTTGGCGCGATGCTGCCTTATCTGGCGGGTTATGTCCTGCTTATCTTGGTTATGATGGTGGTTTGGCGCTGGGTTGGCCGCGTATTACGTCCGAAAAAGGGCTATGAAGCGCTTAAAACTGTTACATTTGGCGACGAAAGCTCAGTCAGCTCAAACACCGCAGCATCATTCATATCAATCGCATTGATTTTTATCTTGTGGGGCGGCTTCACCGGCTCATCCTTGCTGCCGTCCTTTCTGCATGTTCCCGGCGCATTTACCGGCACAGGTGAATTTACCTATACCTCACAGACCCCCGATGGTGCACGGGATGACGCGACCGTAAGCATTGTTGTTTACCCCGTGAATGAGGAAATTGAAGCGCCAAGCGTTGAACCCGGTGATGGTTTTGCGAAGAATGATGCCGTCGCGATTCAGTCGTACCGGTATGAATTACTGCGGGTTGAAGATAATGATGACGTAAACCGCGCCGATGGCGCTGTCATTGTTGCGGTGAACGGCCAAGCCATTTCGGCCGATGTAGATGTTGCCGTTGACTTTGGCACCATCCGGATGACCCGCCGTGGCACGTTGAACATTACCCCCAGCAAGGGTTGGCAAATGGAACCGATCTGGCTTCCAGCGCCCGAGGCAGTTTGGTCTCGCTTTGTTGAAACTGCGCGCGATGGGTTTCGCAACTCAAGCTTGGCTGAACATCTGGGCTATTCATTGTTCCGTGTCATCGTCGGCTTCTTCCTTGGTGCCATCATCGGCATTCCACTTGGTTATGCGATGGGCCTGTCAAATTGGTTTCGTGGTTGGTTTGACCCAATCGTCGAATTCATGCGCCCTGTGCCGCCGCTTGCGCTAATTCCGCTGGTTATTATCTGGGCCGGCATCGGGGAAACGGGTAAAATTATTCTGCTATTTCTTGCTGCGCTGTGGATTATGGCCATCGCGGCACGATCTGGTGTTTCAGGTGTGCGCATATCCAAAGTGCATGCCGCCTATTCGCTTGGGGCCTCAAAATGGCAAATTATGCGTTTTGTCATTATTCCAAACTCGCTACCCGATATCTTTACCGGCGCTCGGGTGGCGATGGGCGTGTGTTGGGGAACGGTTGTCGCGGCTGAATTGGTCGCGGCTGAAAAGGGTGCCGGGATGATGATTATGGTCGCCTCAAAATTCCAGATGACTGATGTTGTGCTGATGGGGATCATTTTGATTGGTGGTATTGGCTTTGGCATCGACATGCTGATGCGCTGGATTGAGCGGATTATGGTGCCATGGAAGGGCAAGGGTTAGGGGACGCTCAATGGCGCTGACCTTTGCTAAATGCTTTACCCAACAGGAGCCGATATCCGAGGCAGCGATTGCCCGCGCGGTTGAGGTTATGCGCACCGGGCGGCTGCATCGCTACAACCTTGTTGCGGATGAACAAGGCGTGGTGGCCGAGCTCGAAGCCAGCTTTGCGCAGTATTTGGACGTGCCCTACTGCCTTGCGCTCACCTCAGGTGGGCAGGCGTTGCAAATTGCGTTGCGCGCCGCCGGTGTCAAACCCGGCGATGCTGTTTTGACCAACGCCTTCACCCTTGCCCCCGTGCCGGGTGCAATTGATGCCGTTGGTGGCGTGCCAATATTGGTCGAATGCACCGAAAACCTGCGCCCAGATTTGGATGACTTGGCAGAAAAGGCTAATCAGGCAGGCTATCTGCTGCTTTCAAACATGCGCGGCCATCTGCCCGATATGGACGCAATTGTTGAAATTTGCCACCAAAACAACATCAAAATGATAGAGGATTGCGCCCATACAATGGGTGCGCGTTGGAACGGCAAGGCGAGCGGAACATTTGGTTTGGCCGGATGTTTTTCCACCCAAACCTACAAGCATATGAATTCCGGCGAAGGTGGTTTTTTAACTTCGTCTGACCCGGAATTTATGGCGCGGGCGACCGTATTGTCCGGCTCATACATGCTATATCCAAGCCATGGTGCTGGGCCGGATGCGCAGGCATTTGAGGCGGCACGGTATAACATGCCGAATTGCTCTGCCCGGATGGATCATTTACGCGCCGCGCTGTTATTGGACCAGATTGACAGCCTACCAGACCGCGTTTCCCGCTGGAATGCGCGTTATAACGCGCTGGCCGATGGGCTAAAATCGGTTGAGGGTATCACCGTGCCACATCGCCCTCAGCAAGAAGAATTCGTCGGCTCGTCCATTCAATTTTTAATGCCACAGTCATGGTCCGCCCAGATGTGCGAAGATTTTGTGAAATCCGCCGCCAGCCGTGGCGTTGAAATCAAATGGTTCGGGGCCGCCGACCCACGCGGTTTTACCAGCCGGTATGATAGCTGGCATTATGCAGCCCCTAAACCACTACCGCGCACTGATGCAGTGCTAGCCCGGCTGTTTGACATGCGCGTTCCACTAACCTTTTCGCGCGAAGATTGCGGCGTGATTGCGGAAATTTTAGTTGATGAATTCAACCGCGCTACTGAGCACCCCATTCGTTAAACACCTCATTCATCTGGCTACGAAATGCGTGCAAAGCTTATTAAACTCCAATCTTTTACTCAGCCCTGCGCGTTGGCAATCGGTCGGCAACAAGCTGCGCCCAAAAGGCAGCGCCAATTGGCGACAGCGCATCATTAAAATCATAATCGGCAGAATGTAATGGCTGGCCGTGGGGCCCGGTTTCACCGTTACCAAGCAATAAAAAGCAACCCGGCACCAGCGCGCTGAAATGGGCAAAATCTTCTGAAAAGCTCATGGGTTCGCGATTGCCTATTGCGACAAGTCCTGCCGCCTTTGCCACACGCACGGCAGCTTCAGTCGGCGCAATAGCATTTATCGTTTCAATGAATTCGGTGTTGAATGAGACCTGGGCCGCCACCCCATGCGCCGCAGCAACGCCTTGCGCAATTTGCCGCATAAAGCCTTCAATATCGGCGCGATCCTGTGGCATACGAGCCCGCACATCGCCCCTTAGCGTCGCATGGCCGGGCAGAACATTGCGTTGACCATCGGTTATAAATTCAGTGACCGACACTACCGCGCCCGCACCGGGAGCAAGTTTTCGCGCCACAATGGTTTGTAAAACCTGCACCATTTCCGCACCAATTGTTATAGCATCGCGCCCGGCCTGCGGCATGGATGCGTGCCCGCCTTGGCCAATGATTTCAATTTCAAACAGGCTTTCGCTTGAACAAATCAGGCCAGGGCGCGTTGATATTTGGCCAAGCGGTGCGCCGGGTAAATTGTGAATGGCATAAATCTCATCAATGGGAAATTGCGCAAGAACACCATCCTCAATCATCGCGCGGGCGCCCAGCCCATGCTCCTCATTGGGCTGGAAAATAAACACAACCGTGCCATCAAACTCTGGATTTTTTGCAAGCATCTGCGCTGCACCCAGCAACATTGTCATATGCCCATCATGGCCGCAGGCATGCATGATGCCCGGCGATTGGGACGGGTAACTATGGCTGCTCATCTCGGTTATTGGCAACGCGTCCATGTCAGCCCGAAGGCCAATAGCCCGGTTGCCTTGGCCTGCGCGCAACACGCCAACAACGCCGATACCTTCATGAACCTCTAGCCCGAAGCTGCGGAGTAGTTCCGCAATTCGCACTTTGGTGCGCAGCTCTTTAAACCCAAGCTCAGGGTGGCGATGAAAATCTTGGCGGAGCGCGGACAAAGACATTAGGTCGGCTGGCATGCTGCGCTCCATTTCAAAACTCGCAAATACCAGTTGTTCTGCGCAACTGGCTGCGATTCAAATGCGGCCAAAACTTTGTGCCCGCTTTTTTCTCTATTAGCCTAAAACTATATGCGTGCCAATTTTTGTAATCAGTCGCGGTTTTAGCTTTGTGGGGGTTCAGCCGCAGCGCCTTGGGTTGGTTTAATGCGCGTGAGCGGATGGCCATTTGTCCCAAAATCAGTATTCAAACCGCTCCGATGCCCATATTATGTAACGGCAAACAAGCGGCCTGCCGGCTTGCAGAGACGCCGCCATTTCTGACAAATGACCCACGCCCAAAAACGCAGCTGAAGATTGCAAATTTCAATTTGGCACACTGGCATTGCGATCGCGGCACCAACGAGGCTGGGCAATCGCTCAACAGCTAAGTTTGCATGGCCGATAGGTTGGGGATGGAATCCAATGCTGGGATAGGAGACTATCTGCACGCAGCGCGGAGGCACATGATGGCAGACAAACTCATCCTCGGGATTGATGTAGGGACCACCTCGGTGAAAGCTGGGATCGTTGATCAAACAGGCCGGATCGTCGCGCAGTTTGCGCAGGCTTACCCGACAAATCGCAGCGGTCAGCATGTGGTTGAGCAGAATCCAGACGACTGGGTAAGGTTGATAGACGAGGCGATATCAGCATTTTCCGGACACGAAATTTCAGCTATCGGCATTACGAGTCAGGTCAATACCCATGTCTTTGTTGGCCAAAACGGTGCGGCCCTTATCCCCGCAATCGTTTGGCAAGATGGCCGGGCTGGCGCGCAGGCCGCTTCGCTGGATGCGCGCATAAATCCTACGCAAAAACTTGCATGGTGGGGTGCGCCAATGCCGATTGATGCAAGCCATGCCTGCGCGCGTATGGCGTGGGTTGCCGCACAACTACCCGAAGTTTGGGAAAAGACTCGTTGGGTTATGTTGCCCAAAGACTATTGCCTGTTGAAACTAACTGGCGAAGCCTCAACCGATCCAATTTCCAATGTCGGGCTTGTGGACAATGATCTGAATTACATTCCTCAGATTCTCGATCTTGTACCCGGTGCAGCACAAAAAATGGCCCCTTTGACCGGAATTACCCAGATCGTCGGCAAGGTCCAAACTGGGCCATTCAAGGGTGTCCCTGTTGTGTCTGGCACAATGGATGCTTGGGCAGGCTTAGTTGGGACAGGCGGCGCACGCAACAAATCCACCATATATCTAAGCGGAACCAGCGAGATTTTGGGGATTTCGTCCAAGCAGGTCGTTCCTACGCCCGGTGCTATTGTCTTTCCTAACTACAACGAAATTCGTCTTCATGCCGCCCCAACCCAATCCGGTGGCGATGCCAAAATGTGGTTCTCACAAACAATCGGACAATCGCTGGATGACATGGCCGCGACGGTCGCGGCCAATGAACGAAGTGCCGCGACCCCAATGTTCTTGCCGCAATTGCAAGGCGAACGCGCACCGATTTGGGATGCCGATTTGCGGGCCGCTTTTCTGGGCATAAGCCGCCAGACATCACAAGCCGACTTTGCTAGGGCGGTCTATGAAGGTGTTGCAATGGCAGCTCGCCTGGCGCTTGAAACGCTTCAAAAATCGGCCAATGTGGTCGGCGACAGTATCGCATGTGGCGGCGGTGGATTCTGGTCCGACCCATGGAACCAAATCAGAGCGGATGTGTTGGGCGTAGAATTGCACCGATTGTCTGCCAATGAACCGGGCATATTGGGGGCTGCAACCTTGGCTGCAATTGGTACTGGCGAGTTTGCAGGGTTTGAACAGGCCTATGATGCGCTGGCAAGATTTGACCGAACATATACGCCCGACCTTGCAGCACATGCTCGATACAATGACCTTTTTGGGCTGTACCAAGACGCAATCACCATAAACGCTGACTTGGGCAAGCGACTTTCAAAGCTGGGCGCTGCATCAGTATGAGAAGTGGGAATCCGATTCCCGCGCTATGAGCGTAAAAAGAAAGCATTTACAAATTTGTTCTTATCGCCTCTCATAAGGGCCAATCTAGGGGGATTATCATGACTAAAAAACTAACTCTGGCTGTCTCAGCCCTGGCATTTTGCGCCTCGGCAGCATGGTCTGAAACCATAACCGTCATTACGCCATATTTGGCACAGCCCGGCACGCAGGCCTATATTGAAGGTTTTGAAGCGGCCGCCGCTGCACGCGGCTGGGATGTAAACGTCATTGATACCGCAGGCGATGTGGCCGCGGTTATAAGCCGGATCGAAGATGCTGTCGTTCAAAACGTGGACGCCATTGTCATCAACGTCGACCCCGCACAAATCAATGTTGGCCTATTGGCCGCACAAGAAGCGGGCATTCCGGTTGTTGGGATGGATGCTGGTTCAGACCCGTTATTGGCGGCGAATGTCACCTCAAATGGCTATGCGATGGCAGCCGAAACATCGGTTTACGTCGCCAATAGAATCAACGGCACAGGCCGTGTTGTGATGTTTGTTTTTGACGCCTTCCCACCCGTGCAAATTCGCGGCGTTGTGGCTGATGCGATCTTTGGCAACTTTCCTGACATCGAAGTGATTGATCGGATTACACCCGACGTTTCAGACGGTGGCATCGCAGATAGTCGTGCCAAGATGGAGGCCATTCTTGCCGCCAATCCTGAACCGGGCAGCATTGCTGCTGTTTGGGCCGCATGGGACCAACCCGCCTTGGGTGCGTTGCAGGCGATCGAAGATGCTGGTCGCGGTGACGAGGGGATTGTCATCACTGGCATAGACGCCAACCCTCAGGCACGCGACGCGATTGCCGCTGGCGGCAATTTTGAAGCCTCAGTTGCGCAAGACTTTAATGGTATCGGCGCCACCACCGCCGCCGTGGTTGCGCGCCTGATTGCTGGCGAAGCCTTGCGCGAAAATGTCATTTATGTGCCAACCAAATTGGTGACATCCGCGAACGCTGCTGAATAGAACCTATTGGCGACGCCATCATCTGCGTGGCGTCGCCAAATCAACAAAGTCATTATATGCACAGCCTGACATTCAATAAGATGTCCAAGGCCTATAATGGGGTGCCCGCGTTGTCAGACGTGTCGCTGACCCTGTTTGGCGGTCGTGTTCACGCCCTGATCGGCGAAAACGGTGCCGGCAAAAGCACGTTGATCAAACTGATCGCTGGCGTCGTTAGCGCTGATCATTTGACAGTTGAAAAGGACCGCAAAACCGTTGTGCTGAATTCCGCGCAAGACGCCCACAATGCGGGTTTTCGCTTTATTCACCAAGAGCTTAATATTATTCCACAAGTGTCGGTGGCCGAAAACATCCTGTTGGGCCGCCGCTTTCCACGCCGCTTTGGGCTGGCGATCAATTGGCGCGAATTGCGGGCCATGGCTAGGGCCGCGCTGGCTTTCCTCGGTGCCACGCATATTGATGTGCGCGCCATGGCAGGGGATTTGTCCGCTGGCGATAAAATGCTGATCAAGATCGCAGCTGCACTTGTGGCGGATGCCGGGGCCTATGCCAACTTATATGTACTGGATGAACCCACGGCCGCACTCACGGGCGAAGAATCCGAGCTGCTGTTTGCTGTTATTGAACGATTGAAATCCGCAGGGGCTGCGGTGCTTTATGTTTCGCACCGCATTGACGAGGTTTTGCGCATTTGTGATGATGTAACCGTATTGCGCGATGGGCGACATGTCCTGACCGACCAGTTGCACAATGTTTCCAAAGATCAGCTTATCCATGCGATGACTGGGCGTGATGTAAAAGACGCTTATCCGCCGCGCGCGTCTACTATTAAATCTGGCGTTGTTGCACAGGTCTCAGATGTCAGGACCAGCACTCTGACAGATTTAAACTTCAGCCTCTATGCGGGCGAAATTCTTGGGGTTGCGGGGCTATCGGGTGCAGGGCAAAGCCAGCTTTTGGAACTGTTCATGGGCCTTGGCCGTGTTCAATCTGGCATTGTTCAGGTCATGGGCAATAAAGCCCCTCAAAACCCGGCTGAGGCATGGTCAAAAGGCATGGCCTATCTGCCAAAGGAACGTCGCGCCGACGGGTTGATGTTACACATGCCCATTCGCGCCAACATCGTCATACCGCATCTGGGGAAATATGGGTTCAGGGCTAAAAAGCGCCTTGAAAAGCGAGATGCCGTTTTGATGAGTGGCAAAATGCGCATCAAATACGACTCTATCGAGCAACCTGTTGGCCAACTGTCAGGTGGCAACCAACAAAAGGTTGTGTTTGCCCGCGCGTTGCACGGCGACCCGAAACTATTGCTACTGGACGAGCCGACGCGCGGCGTGGATGTGGGCGCAAAATTTGACATTTACACTACGGTTAGAGACCTGAGTGCCAAGGGTTGCGCCATTATTTTAACTTCCTCTGATCTGCCGGAAATGCTTGGAATGTGCGACCGTATCCTTGTTTTGCAAAACGGCTACCAAACGAATGTATTGGATAGCCACACACTTACAACTGCGGGCCTTTTGACCCATTTCTATGCAACCCGCGCCAAGGATGTTGAACAATGCTAAAAACATTCCGCCAATCCGGCACCCTGCTTGGCTTTGTGGCCATCATCCTGTTTTTCTCCATCCAATTGCCTGAGACATTTTTAACCACGCGCAATTTGATCAATATCAGCCAACAATTGTCGATGTTGGCCGTGGTGGCTGCGACCATGACAATCGTGATGGTCATGAACGATTTTGACCTGTCAGTCGGCGCAATGGCCAGCCTTGCAGGTATCGTCGCTGCCACGGTTTTTGCTTTGGGGTATCCGGTATGGATGGGGCTTTCAGCGGCGCTGTTGATCGGGCTTGCCGGCGGGCTGTTTAATGGCTTTCTCGTCTCAATTATCGGGATTCTTCCCTTCGTGGCAACCCTTGGCACATTAACCGTTTTCAGCGGGCTGGCCTTTCTAATTAGTGACGGAAAAACTATTTTTGGCCGCGATATTCCCACAGATTTCTCCGGCTTTGCCCGTGGTGGAATTGCGGTTGGCGATGCCAAAATCCCATTCCTAACAATCACCGCGGGTGCCGTGATCATTTTGTGTTGGTTTGTGTTGGAACAGACGACATTTGGGCGCAGACTTTATGCCATTGGCGGCAATAAAGACGCGGCCCATTTGGCCGGTATCAAAGTGAAACGGCTTCGTCTAATTGCTTTTGGCCTTACAGGGCTTGGCGCTGCGGGTGCCGGATTGATGTATGCCGCCCGCGTGGCATCGGCAAATCCCACCCAAGGCAGCGGATTGATGCTTGATGCGATCGCTGCCGTTTTTCTGGGCATGACCATGAGCCGCCAAGGCGAACCCCGGGTTATCTTTACACTGGTCGGTGTTCTCATCCTTGGCATCCTTGATAACGGGCTAACGCAGCTTCAAGTCGATAGCTACATCCGCGAAATACTGGTCGGCCTGATTGTTATCGCTGCAGTTTCAGTCGCCTCATTTTCCAATAAGCGTGCCTAAATGCTGTGGCGTGCTGCCATTGTTCGCGCGGTGGCTTCATCAGCGTATAATATTTGAAAATACCCAGTTGATTGAGAACAACGATAAACGTGATATGCGCAGATCAGGCCGGTTGGATCCAGTATGGCGGTACCAATGGCGTTGTTATAGAAGTTAATCCTGCGCCTCAATTTAGACGTGATTGCGTGAATTTCTAATATAGGGAAACTTAAATTGGTTGCTGACCATTCGAGGAGGCCGAAGTTGAACCATTTCTCGTTGCTTGACCTCGCGCCAATCCCCGAAGGCGGGACAGCGGCTGACGCATTGCAGAATACGCTCGATCTGGCGCGCCATGCCGAGGCATATGGTTATCACCGTTTTTGGCTAGCCGAACATCACAACATGCCGGGCATCGCCAGTGCTGCAACCTCAGTCGTGATCGGCCATGTTGCTGCGGGCACAAAAACCATTCGTGTGGGTGCAGGTGGGATCATGTTGCCCAACCATGCGCCTTTGGTGATCGCCGAGCAGTTTGGCACGCTCGAAACGCTCCACCCCGGACGCATTGACCTTGGGCTTGGTCGCGCGCCGGGAACCGACGGGGTGACGGCGCGCGCGCTGCGGCGGCATCTGGATGCCAATGACAACTTTCCTCAAGATGTGTTGGAATTGCTGACCTATTTCGACGATGCCTCTGGCGAGGCGGCAATTTGCGCCACTCCCGGGCAGGGCACACATGTGCCAGTATGGGTGCTTGGATCCAGCCTCTATGGTGCGCAACTTGCCGCGCATTTCGGGCTGCCTTATGCCTTCGCATCGCATTTTGCCCCAGCAATGTTGGCGCAGGCCATAGCGACCTACCGAACAACATTTCGCCCCTCTAGGTGGCTCGCCCAGCCATATTTTATGATGGCGGCGGGCGTCTGTGCTGCTGAAACTGATGACGAGGCCATGTATTTAAGGTCTTCGCAAATTCTGGCATTCGCGCGGCTTCGCACGGGCCGTCCGGGCAAGCTTCCGCGCCCGGTTAAGGATCTGTCGGCTGAAATTCCGGCGCCGGTCATGGCGCAAGTGGAACAGGCGCTTTCCTGTTCAGCGACGGGTAGCCCGCGAACAGTTCGTCGAAAACTTGGTGCATTGATCGCTAAGTACCAGCCAGACGAAATAATGGTAACCGGTATGATCCACGAGCATGCCGCGCGGCTAAGGTCTTTTGCACTGGCAGCGGATGCGCTGCACGATATTGTGCAGGCATCAAATTCAGCCTAACCGTTCAGACCACTCGTGAGAACTTCGTCCCTGTTCCCGGACATTGGGGTACTTTACCCCTGTCCGTGAAAGGGGCACCAAATGGGACAACAGCGACGGAAGTACACCTCCGATTATAAGGCAGCGGCAGTTGAGCGAC